>Ga0228710_1000672_pt1 | contig 45984 bp, 25 predicted proteins | sample MedpolnodulmetaG_FD_177995 | JGI IMG/M metagenome (GOLD analysis project Ga0228710, IMG submission 177995) | Root nodule microbial communities from Medicago polymorpha collected in Santa Monica, California, United States - pink nodules | ecosystem: Host-associated > Plants > Roots > Nodule... | reverse complement strand
TTTTTACATTTTATTGTAAAAAATAATCAAAATTCTCTATTATGAGTACCAAAAATTCAGAAAAACTAAATTTTATTTCTTCGACGTTTTTGGTAAATAAGATTTAATTATTATAATCATAGGTGACATAAAACAATTTTTCTCTTCAAAAAATAGCACATTTAACTATTAATTTATTGATTTGGTGTACCAATACACCCAAATTTTTGGGTGTACCATAGAATTTGCCATCAAACTTTACTCAAAGAGGGACAAAGAAAAGCTTTTACTTTAAACCTCCGCTCAAATAGCTTATTTGTCATATAAATAGGACAGTTTCATTTTTCATTTTATCTCTTCGCGTCCTCCTATATTCTAAAAATATCGTCGGTACAACTTATATATTTTGTTCTATATGAAAGTCTATATTGATTATCGTACTATCACCACATAAATTGTACAACAATAGGTGATAGTATAAGTTGTCAGCAATGACCATCGTATAATAATTGATTTCCAAAATGAAATTTGTGAAGGAAAAAAATTGTAGAATGAATGAAAAGTGAAAAATGAATGAAAATATTGAAGAATGTTAAAAAAAATTGATCTCCATCCTCCTCTTGTTCTCTCTAGGGTATGTTTTTCAATTGTTTTGTAATGATGTCGGTTGCCATGTGCAACTAAACCTCTTTGATTAGGGTCTCACGATGAACCCCTTCTTATTTTTGGGATTCAATTAATAAGTTTTTCATTCAGTTTATATTTCGATTGTCAAATTTAATTTGTATATGTCTGGTCTCTGATGTTTTTTCAACTGAGAATCTGAATCGATAATCTTGAAAATTGATCTCTTGGTGGATTATAGGATTGACAATCCTACTTTCATCTGATCTTGATAGTAGTAAACTGGTTATTTTCTTAATTAAATACTTTTAATGGATTCTAAGTATAAATTTAGGGTTTTGACTCATAAACGAACTCTATAATTGTAACCGTGAATTGCGAGGATATTAAAATAAACTTCTAGTGATACATCATGGGGTGTTAACTCTACTTTCTTAAATCAAATAGACAAGACATAAACTAATGATTTACCGAGTTAATTCCAACAAAGACGGATGGGGTGATTCAAGGATTCCTTAATCGTCATTACACATCTGAATCAAACCAACTTAATCTTGTATTGGGCATGACAATATAACCCTGAAACCCTTTTAATCTCTTTTACTTTTATTTATTTTCAAATAAGTTCCGCTAATTACCGAGTTGGACGACAATCCCTATGAAGACAACAAACTTACCACTTTGTTACTTGTTACAATTTGGTGCACTTGTCAATATCTATCCTTTCGTCCATCACTAATCTTGCTTGCCCTAATTTGTTTTCAACCAACATTTCTCTTTGCTCTTAAAGCATTGATTCCTCTAATCTTTTTGTTCACTGTATTCATTTTGTTTCTGTTTTTCTCCACATGGTAACCCGTTATCAACTTGAGTTTGATGAAGAAAGGGTTGAGAAGACTCCCTTTTTGACTTTCCGATCAGCAGCAAATGTGTTATTCTTCTTCATAAGGCCCAATGAAGAATGTGAATTCTTGGTTTTTCTAGTGATTCTAGTGACTGTAGCTTATAGGACAATGTTGAAACAAATGAATTGATTTTGTGAATTTTGGAAAGAATAGAGAGGGGAAGAGAGAATAGAGAGTGCAAAAATATATGATGGCTTAACTTATAACCTCTATTACTTGACATGCATAGCAAGTTACTTGTTATTCAAGCCAACTTCTAAAACTAACGAAAACATATATAACAAACTGCAATATTTTTCCTAACAGGCAATGCTGACTGACAGTGGGGCTAGATCACTTGTGGCTAAAGATGAGAACTGTAGTCATACAATGTTAGACGCAATGATAAAAAAAATTCTTGAATGTTTACTAGTAGTACTAATATTAGAAATTTTTTAGTCTAATGAACTTCACTAATTTCGTTTATACATTCTGAAAAATTTGATGTTCTCATCTTAAAACTTTTTGACTGTGCTTTGATTGTTTCCTCCCATTCCTTGCCTTAATTGATTGGTAAATATTTATCTTTAACGAAACATTTCTTTTTTAAATTTGAATTTAATGTTGAAAATATTTTTTGGGTTAGATTTTAAAAGAAATTAGTCTCATTCACGCATTGGTTGTTATCAATCTGACAAACCATACTTCACTTTTACATACATCATTACCTCCTCTTTACCCAATCATATGAAAAGTGCATTTTCAAAACAATAAAGAAAGACAATTCTTAATTAATACTATTATTTAATAGATTTTAAATTAAATATAATAAATTTAACAGATAAATAAATAAAATATTAAGCTTTAAACCCCAAAAAAATCTATGACCAATCTACGATACTTTCATATAAATAAATTTACGTGCAGTATCAAAAATATATAGAAGGATTTAGTTATTATGAAGTAAAGTTGCATGCATGAGACATCAAGTTGGTTTCATTCATGTTTGTGTTTCTACAATTTATGATTACGCGTGAAGAATTAATATACAAAGGAAGAAAAAAAATCACTTGAACCAAGAATAAAATAACAACTTTTTTGGAGGGAAATAACAACTAAACATAAATAAAAACAAGTTGAACCAAAGAATAATAACTAAAATTCATTTTTTGAGGTTCTACAATGTTAACAGAAAACAACTTTAAACAAGAATATTAACTAGACTTGAAACAACTTACAAAATAAACCCAATTCATAATTCCCGTCGCAATATTTGCATGAAAAACTAACATCATTATCAAATTCATCAACAGGCTTCCATGTTGAATGTTTCTTCACCACCTTTTCTTCCCCACCACTGCTCTGACATGTGCTAGAACAGCACAAAGACAATTCTTGATTTGGAACAACCACCGAATTTCTCACCCACATACTTTGAATAAAAGATCTCACTCTCTTTCTGCAACTCACAAGACTAATGCACGTTGAATTTTTCAGTTCACCAAAGAGATCAAACCCCAACTTTCTCCCTTCTCCATCTTCAACATTAGCCATCAAAAGCATGGAATAAACATATTTAGCTTCATAATGACCGCCTAATGCAGCGTTCTTCAAATTCTCAAAACCTAAATTTATCATCAAAGTGCTAAAATATTGCACCATTCCTTCGCGATAAATAATCTCCAAATTACCCATTTCTCTACAACGACTCAAGAACATGGTTTCCTTTTCATCGGTGAACCATGGAAGTGGAATCAATGCAAATTTATCTAGTGCTGCATGTTGATAAACATGAGGATCTTTTAAAGCTTTACAAAAATCTTTGCAACTCAACGTGATTTTGAATAAATCAGCCATTGAGAAAGTTGCAACCTTTCCCACTATATTTGCCAATAACTCGTCTGGTAGAGCCTCTGCAAGGCTTTTGGGTGTCTCCTTGATTTCTTTCTTGGCACTTGACAAAGCCATGAGAATAAACTTTTTTTGTTTTTTTATTTTGCTTTTTTTCAAAGTATGGTTTATTAAATTAAATATTGGTAACGTCTTTATATAGGGGACAATGAGCCAAGAAATTGAAAATAAGATATAAGAAGATAATTGCAAATAAGATATTATCAGAAAAATAAAATAAAAATTTGTCCAAATAAAGGATACAATAACAAACTATCCTTGACATGAGTGAAAATTTAATTTTGAGAAGAAAAGTAAACATTAAATTTGGAGATTTTTTTCCCTTACAAAATTTAATTTGGGAATTATTTTTAACAATTGAGATTTTTCATTAAAAAATCAATAAAGATGTTATAGGATATATTTATCTATTTTTTATTTAACCAAAAAACATTATCTTTTTCTATAAACGTAGGTGTATGTATATATTTTTAATTCGGAAAAATACAATATGAAAGATGTTAAATGTTAATAAAGGTGTTACCAAAAAAAATTTATTGTACCGAAAAAAAATACAATATGGAATATTCATAAAGGTGTTACCAAAAAATTATTATTGTAATTCTGTCACAAAAAAAAAATTATTGTACCCAAAAAAATACAATATGGAAGTTTTTTTATATGGAAGATGTTACTAAAACAATATTCTTTTTTTAAGGGGACCAGAAAAAAAATTCTTGTACCGGAAAAGAAAAGTATGCAATATGGAAGTTTTTTTTTCTTTTTCACGGGTGCAATTGAATTTTTTTTTAACGATAATATGGAAGTTTTTTTGCTGAGAGGAGGACAATATGGAAGATGTTACCTCTTTTTTTTCCGAGAGAATATTACCTCATTTTGTTTAAATAATAAAGGCTTTATTTTTATTTTGCTATACTAAAAAATAAAAAGTAATATAATATAGGTTTCAATAGCACCTGGTTAGAGGAAGGCCCAATTGAGATTGTGGCCCAGCTCTAATTGGATATTTCTTCTTAAATTTCAATTTTGGCTCTCCTTTCATTTTGGTGCCCTTTTATTAGCATCTTTGCTCTTTTCTTACAAAATGTTGTCACCGATCAGGACAATAATTTGATGAATGTTGTTTAAACAGTTTTCCTAAAGTCAACTGCTATGTTGTGTCAGTATCACATTTACAAAAATGTCTAAGCAAAATGTATGATAGATTGCAAAGTTAAGGATCTTAAATTTAAAGATGTATGAAAGACTGTCATGGATGCATGGGAAGCTATAGTGCAATCTGATACAGAGTAAGTGTGTGTTGATGATGGTTGTTTGTTCAAAATTGTATGCATCTTCATAAACTTTCCAACAAAATTGGAATGCATGGAAACTACTATTTTCGAACTAGTAAAGGAGAAAGTTGTAAGGTATTAGACTGAATGTGTCACACCTGACTGAAAAAGCATATGGGTAATAGTATGGGAGACATATGTAAAAGGTTGTAGCATACTCATATACAAGTCTCATTTCATAAGAACACGATTTTAATGGAACACCAATTCAAAGTAAATGTGTTTTGGTTAAAGTTGGTTAGAAACATATAAAGGAAAACATTGCATTTTATTAAAGACCGTGTAGATCAAGCATTGATTGTGGTAAGAATAAATCCAAGTAATTAGGGTAATACGTAAATTTTCGTGTGCAAGTACAATTGCCACAAAGATAAAGCTAAATGCGCCCATTCGTTTGGATGAAATTCACATTTATTGGAAGATCAAGGTTGTGGTTTGAGGATTACAATCTTGCTAAGGCCAAATTTATAATTTGAAATGTGCTAGATTTGATTGGATTATATAATTTGAAAGGCCCCAATAACATAACATAATGCATATCCATGTTTTTACCATGATTCTAAAATATGATTATACACTGCAGGAATGATTTAAAGTTGTTGATTTCAGTATGAAGATGCATATCAAAGCGCAGTTTTGATAGTTTGTTTTACCGGAAACAACCTATGTGTGTCCACCTCCAAAAAAGGTTAATAAAAAAGGGTCATTAAAGAATGTGGAACATTTCATACAATCAACTAAGCGATCACATTCTCTTTGGAGCATGTCGATGCTCTCCATCCAGATACACAAGTTTCACGCTTGAAGTCAACATGCTCAAGTAGGAAAAGCATGTATCTACCATGAATAAGACTCCTAACCCTCTTCCTATTCAAGTCGACTTCCCACAAAGGGGACAAATATTATTGTTCATGCATCAATTTGTTGAAAATGTGGTAGATGTCGTAGGTGATGCCATTGTGAGTTATGTGTTGTTGTAGACATGTGTGGCATGTGTGTTAATGATCATAATGTTATCCATATTGATCTTATACGAGAGCTAACCAATGACAACGACGGTTATCTCCTCGTGTGTGGGATAGAGAATCAATTCAATGAGGTCAAAAACACTCTCACTTATAAATGACTTGCGCCTGCACCTCCAGATAAATAGATGATTATGCCAGACATGAGCTTTCTTAATGCATAGAAATATAAGTATATGGTAGTTCTACAATCCTTCAAAAAAGTTCGATCTGAAACTTTTTTCTTTAGGTGGTACACCATGCGAAAGAGACTGAATCATGTCTCTTCCACATGTGAATGATAACCATTTTATGATGGAAAAAATTTATTTGTTTTTAGTTTATATATAATAATATCGTTGTTTGTGTGTAATGTAATAACTTTAATTTATATTACATGTATAACTGAAAGACGGGTGTCCAATTCCTCCCATGCATGTACTATGGGATCGTCGTCGTATAGATGATGCAGAGCCTAGATATATCCATAAGACAGTTAGTTATCATGAACTCAGACATGCACGTTTATCCGCTCTTTTTATTCCGCTAATATGTATAAATTATGAACGGTAGTTTTTATGAAATTTTAAATTTTGATTTAAATTAAAATAATAGGCATAGGTATTTCTCACTTTCATATATTGTAAAAACTATTATTATATATTTTTCAATGACACCAACAATATAGCAAATATAATACAAATTCTTTTTTTTTTTAATGACTCAACAATATAACATTATTATAGGCAAATTTATTTAAGGGTATAATTGAAAGTGAAAAGACCTGCCCTAAATCATGTATCTCCTTTATATATAGTAATAGCGTTTAGACATCAACCTTGTGTCCGTCTGTCTGCTCTTCTTATTGCACTAATGCGTATAAATTATGAACGATAGTTTTTACGAAATTTTGATTAAAATTAATTTGACTTTTATTAAAATTATAGGTATAGATAATAAAACTATACTTATATTTTTCAATAATACCAACAATATAACAATTATAACATTTTGTCAAAAAAAAAAACAATTATAACATCTTTCAAAAGAATATAACAAATATAATATAAATTCTTATATTTTTGAGTGACACAAAGAAAAAATATAGCATTCATGGTCAAAACAATTATACCAGCCCAAAATGTTTTACTTTCTTTATATATAGAAAGATGCCCAGGAATAAAACTTTTCTTTTTATATTATCAGAAAAGTTATTCCATAAAATAAATTTAGTAAATTTGAAATATATACACACTAATAGATTAATATATCATTTTGATCAATTCATCCATTCAGACACCTCTACTTCCAACGAGATGCTTTTACGATCAAAATATTTTGATTCAAGAAATTTCTCCCTTACTCTAATTGAAGAGAAATACTACTAACATATTTTTTATTTTTAAAACTCTTTTTGGACGAGTTCTCTTTTTTAAAATATGGATTAGTCTATATTTTCTTTTCTTTTTTTCCCCTTTTTTGTTAACCTTTCAGTTCTAAAAAAAATGAGGCACCGGTAGTTCGAAGTTCAATTATAAAGTATTGTATTTTTTTTGGTGAATAATTATAAAGTATTGTATGACAAAAGATCATTCCACTCAGATGGAATACTTCATATTTATTTAATCTAATTTTGATTACAAAATAACACACTAAAATTTAACTGGGTCACACTATTTTAAAAATGATTCTCTCTAAATTATGCGCATTTGGCTTCAATTTGACACACATGAAATTAATAATTAAGAAAGCCGCTTAAAAAACAATATATTAAAGAATATGTTAACTATCCTAAGTCTTAGTTGAAACGACAATGTCGATAGTCAAGTAATTGGTCTTAAGTGGTAAATGAGCTTTATTAAATGATAAATTGTTGAGGAGATTTTGAGTTCAATTTTTTGGTGGATTTTTTGTGATGTTTGGATTGAATATGTGTCAGAACCTGTGTTTGAGGACTAGTTCAAATAACATGAAGAAGATGATGAAAATGAACATGATGAAGAGTGCACATAAGTTCTAAAGTATGTGTGAGCACACAAAGCTATATGTTTGATTCACCCCCACCATTTTTGTCAACTGGATGCAAATGGGTATTTTGGTGAATCCCCTTCAGGATGCTTTAGAATCCTTGACGTGACTTACACATTCGCAACGTATCAATCAATGGTAATTTACAGAATAAAGTTATGTGAATTGCTCTTGTGCATTACAAAAAAGAAAGAATGACTTAGTATTATATATGGCAGAATTTTAACTCCAAATAATGTGATTTTGTGTCTCCAAAGTGTCTTTATTTATAGAGAAATTTATGTCATTTTTTTTATTTTTTTTGGGAAAGAAACTTATGACATTTTGGTGAAGAGAAACAACTATTTAGAAGAGTTTCTTCGTAAATAGACATAATGGTTAATTAAGAAGGTTACTTAAGAAGGAATGCAACATGACCAACCAGTTCTTCTAGTGTGTGTGGACTGTGGAGGTTAAATTGCCTAGTAATTGTCACAGACAGAGAACCCACCTCTAACAAACGATATATCATTAAATAAACTGTTTTCAATTCAGTTATATATATTTTTTCCTTGGGAGATAAATCGTGTGACATGGTACATCATATCTTATATTTAATGGCAACAGCCAACACATGTGTGAGCCGCAAATTTTGAAGAAAATGGTTATTACTTGTGAAACACGGTTTTGTACTTGTCATCGTGATTTTGCCCTAGCAGGATGGAATATGGTTCATTTTTCATTGTGAAATTAAGGTGAATTTTATGGTTGGAAAAATTTAATATTAGCGAAAAGATTAAATAAGAAGCAAATGATAAGTGATGTTGAAAATTGGAGGGTGTTTTAATTGATCATTCTGCTTGTGATGTGTGGAATTTGTTTGTAGTAGGTGATTGGTACGTATTTGGTTTGTAGTGTGGCTGGCCACACGAGAGATAGTATGATTTGTCAAATTCAAGCATGGAAAATTTTCAGTGCCTTCTCCTATACTTAATACCACAGAATTCATAATCATATCCTTGTCTCCCTTGGATTTACTCATTAAATACTTTTAGTCCCACCATTTCCGGATTTGCTAATTAGCATAATAGAATGGGAAAATGTTTTGTGTACATCATGTGGGTGTATAGAGCATGAAACCAACAGAAAAAAAATGAAAAATATGGTAATGTCATAGTTTGATGAGAGACATATGTCGAATGAATGTATGAAATTTAGATGTTTTTATTTATCATTAAGGTATAAAGTAAACCATGCATATTTTTAATTGTATACATTAAAAGTAAGGTTTGTAATAAAAAATTTAAAGGTAAATTATACAATTCGTCACCTAAGTTAATTTTAGATAACACTTTCATTATTTATCTTTTTTTGTCTCGATTTAGTCCTTTATGTTATAAAATATCAACGAAGTTATTCTTTTTTATCGAAAAAGTAATTAAAAACTCCAAAAAAATCATCAAACTCATAAACAAACCAAAATATTCATCAAACAAATCAAGAAACTCAGATTTCACTGATCCAACATGTAAGTTAAGAGACGAATCGTGTAGTTTTACCAATTTTAAAATAGAAAAGATACATTTTACTTTTTCATCTTATCGATTTGAGTATTGAGTTTGAACATATGCTATACAAAGAGGCAACTAATTCACTCAATTTAAGCTCTTGCAAATTACAATGTATGACTCCAAATTCAAGCACATGCAAATCTTAAGAACTGACAAACTTCCACTTTCGACCATTGAAACAAAATTCAAGAGGAAGAATAAGAAAGATCAAGATTCCTAATTGCAATGAAATATATTATTGAAATCTTAGTGGAGGCCAATGCTTCCCCTTCTTATGCATAGATCCTTCGTTAATTTTATTTTTTTTTGTCTTAACCTTCAATTTTTAAGAAAATGTCGTTGATAATCTAAAATTTGACTGAGAGGTAAGATTCGCCGTTAATTTAATAACCAACATTAGAATTCCTTTGAAAATATCTACAAATAAACTGCAATCAATCTCTTAAATTAAATCCGGCAAAATTGACATGTTGGACTTTCGGGGAAGATCTGGTCCAATAAGAGACTTGTCGGGAAAGAGATGAACGAGCTAAAATCATTTGTTTTGAGACCCCATGAAATCCAGATAATATCATTGATCCAACCATGCAATAATCTAGCGATTGATATGGAAGTTTATCTCTATTAGTGTCCTTATTATTGGCGTCCCTTTCTTAATTATAGATTCGCATTAGCTAATGACTAAAGTTGAAGCAAAACACTATATAAAAATAGTAGTATAATGATTTTTTTTTCTTTATATATGTAAGCTAGTCTATCAGATAGTTAAATGGTTAACATCACGCAAACATGGTGAAGGAAACGAAATGAAAATATCCCATACCTATAACACATAGAAAAGCCATGAGGGTGTTATCCATGTCTTGATTATTACTCATTGGTGGCGGTGCATATTCTCATTATAAGCATTTTCTTTTCAACTTTACATGCATCTACATTAAAAAAAAATACCTTTATATTTTGTAAGTTACCGGTACTGATTGAAGAAAAAAAATAACACTTGAGGAAGATTGTAGTCATTTGCAAAAATAATGAGGATTATGCATAGTTAGGTATATTAAATAATAAATATTTGACATCTGACCTTGTTCAATTATTTGAAATCTGTCAAAAAAGAAATAAGAAAAAAGTTTACTTACAATCCATTTATATTTTGAAAAAATTAATGATTCTAATATCATTTTGTTATATTCTTCACAAAACAAAAATAATAAAAATAATTTTGTTATATGCTTTTTTAAATGTCTCAATAAATGTATCTATGTAGTGAGTTTTTTTTTTTACTGATATATAGTAGGATATAAGAAGAAAAATCGAAAAGTTGGAATATTTCCCAGATTAAATATCACATAATATTCCTCTCTTATTTTTTACCAAAATAATCCTTTTTTTTCTTTTTCAAATTAAATTATAATGTTGAAATCTATATTAGTTTTTTGCTATAATTAATGTTGGTCACTTAACTTATTTTAAAAGTTGGGTTTAACTTTGATCCCTTAACATATTTTAAAGTTCAGTTTGGTCCCTTAACTTTAAAATTAGTCAATTTATTTTTTAAGTTATGCAAGTTAACACAACTCTGTCATAAATAAATTGCAGTAATAAATAAATCACTGAGTCATAATAAAATGTAAACATAGTTTAACTACCACAAGTGTCAAAATATACGAAAATTTTAGACACGATGTGGTCACAAGTATATAGATAAGTCGCTATAAAATCTAAATGCACTAGAATCAAATACTCCTTGTTGTCATTATTTGTCATAATCTTCATAATTTGATGACGAGGACCACGCTGTTGTCACATGTATATAGATAAGTCGCTATAAAATCTGAATCATACATATTGATGTGGATATACAATTAGTAAAGGTTTGGTTTGATTTTGCAAATGATATTGGTGGAGTTGATATGATTGTAAATGAAATGGATAATTTTTTTTTTGAGGAAAAAATGAAATGGATATTAATGTTTGTTTACTAAAAAATATTATATTTGGATAAAGAAATATTGATGAAAATCCACCCAAATGCACACATTTAAACCATGAGTATTCTAAGGAGTCTTTTAGGATTCATTATGCTTACATAACTTAAAATTTTTAAAATCTTATTTACGATTTACAATGTCACGAAATAGATTAAATAATTTTGCCTTCGATTTTAATTGAAAATAATTTTTTTTCAAATATTGGTTATAAAATTTATCATTGATTTTGCAGCAAAAAATTGTAAAGAAGATGATATTCAATTTTTTTTAAAGATGATAATAAAAAAATTAATGTGAGATGCCACTAATACATGTTTCGGTTGATTGATACGTGTATAACTATTTTGTAATAATTCTACTGTATTTTTGATTTGGTGTGAACTTATTTCACCCGAGTTGTATTTTGTTTCACTTGAGATTTTATTTCACAGGACACATGCAGTGTTCACCGTATTTATATGATGAACAATGCTTTTTAGTAAAAAAAAGTATTTTTTTTTTAATATAGAGGAGGATTTTTATAACATCAAATTTGAATTGTGTCATTAACTAATTTCAAATATATATTAATGACAAAATGTATGTTGTTAACCACCTTTTAACATAAATTTCATCAACCATTTTGATTACTTCATTAACCATAAAAATGTAAGTCACTAACAATAAAAATGATGTTCTCACAGGTGGAGCTGCATGCAAAAGGGGGACGTGGAGGCCGCGAGTGGAGCTCTCGTGGACAAAACCTCTAAATGGTACGATTAAGTGCAACGTGGAGGCCACTATTTTCAACAACAGTTCCATTGTAGGGTATGGTATGTGCTTTAGAGATTCAATAGGGCAGCTTTTACTTGGAAAATCATATTACTTGCAAATTTCCGCTACTGTTCTTGAAGTGGAAACCATTGGATAGCTAGAAGAAATGAAGATGGCAATTTTCAATGGTATGCATGATGTTATATTTGAGTAGATCCTTAGTGAATGCACTCTACACTAGTACTACTCTCCTCAATGAATTGGAGACCTTGTGATTTAGTGTAAAAATATTTTGTCAAGTAATCACTGACTTTGTGGTGTCATTTGTTAGGACAAGTAAATAAAGTTTGTTCATAGTATTGCTAGAGCCGTCTTATGATGTTTCTACTACTATTTACTCCTTCTTTTCTTTTTTTTAATAAACTACCATGTACTTTCTTATTATGAATGAAATGCAGTAATTTCACCTTTGCTAAAAATATGACTAAAGTATAGATGTAGATTTATGTAAAATAAGTGATTAATACTTTGCATTTTGTGGTTAACAACATACATTTACGTGGTTAGCTAAGTTGTGAAATTGATTAATAACGCAACTCAGCCAATAATCTCCTCATGTTAAAAAACAAAGTGACAAAAATACATTGGTATAGATGTCCTGTATTGGTGTCACTTTATGTGTTTCAATAGCATTTTTCTACATCACTTTATTGAATTAAACTATAGTTTTAAAACTCGGACAGGCAATCAACTCAGTAAGGCTATTGGGTTACTGAGTCAATGGTCACCCATTGGATCAATGGTGGAACCACATGAAAGAATCGAATTAAATCGGCTGACTCGGTTGTGTCACTCGATCTTTACAATGAAAATCTCATATTACATTGGATGATTATGTTCTCTAAAAAATTTAATACACTTATAAAAGTAAAAAAAATTAACATAATTTCACAAGTTCATTTTTCAAATTTAATCCATTGATTATGATACAATTAATAATCAAATAGAAAAAATAGTTTTAAGCACAAAACTGATATTCATAAAAAGAAATTAGGCTTTTTATTTTTGTCAAAAGAAATATGCTATTAATCACAACAATATTTACAAGCAAGTGAATTTTTTTTGCGTTAAAAATATTTGTGTATAATTTTGCAATATACCATTAAGCTAAAATTATGAAAAATATAATTGAAACATAAAATATAAGTTCAAATGTGAATTTCAATGTTTTATAATAAAAAAAATGTGAATTATAGTGACATTTTGAAATTGAATTTATAATATAATAAGAAGTAAAACAACACAATTTGAATTGAGTGCATGGCGTGTTGGTAGTGCATTCCACATTTCAAGTTGATGTTTCTAGTTCGATCCTCTTCTCTCATCTAGGTAAATAAAATCTATTATTATTTTTAAAATTATTTCTTGTTTTTTGTTTCCTTAAAAATAAATAAAAATCAAGTGTTGCCCCGACAGGTTTTTGGAGACCTCCGAGTAGCCAATTTATTTCGGTTTTGGTCAAGTTGTACCGGTTCATAGTTGTTCAATAACATAACCAATTTAATACCATCGGTTCTCGATCGAACTTTTTGCGATCTTTGTCTCCTCAAGTGTTAGATCAACGCAAAAAAATTCTTAAAAGTTTACTTTTTTTAAGAAGTTAAATTAACCCACCTAAATTGGCACGGGGAGAATCGAACCCAAAACCTTGAGGATGAGCACACTCTCAGATTCAAGTTACCACTAGACCAATTCAAGTGGATAAGTAAGACTTAGTTTTAATATATGGAACTTATTTTAACCGATTATTTTACATAGTTTAAAAAAATGAATGAAGTAGATAAGCTTATGGAAAATATTTGTACTAAAAAAAACTATAAAATAAGTGGTTTTGTGATTACTGAAGTAATCAAAGGGGGTTAGTGAAATCTATGTTGAACAAGTGGTTAATGTACACTTTTGTGATTAACGAAGTTTTTTTTTATCAAATGGTTAAGTGTTAGATCAACGCAATAATTTTCTTAAAAGTATGAAAGACTTGTTTTTTAAGAAGTTAAATTAGTCCACCTAAATTGATACGGAGGAGAATCAAATCTGAGACTTTGAAGAGGAGCACACTCTCAGATTCAAGTTACCACTAGGCCAACCCAAATGGGTAAGTAAGACTTAGTTTTAATATATGGAACTTATTTTAACCGATTATTTTATATAGTTTAAAAAAAATGAAAGAAGTAGATAAGTTTATGTAAAATATTTGTACTAATTTTTTTTTAAAAATAAGTGGTTTTGTGATTACTGAAGTAATCAGAGGGGGGTTAATGAAATCTATGTTGAACAAGTGGTTAATGTACACTTTTGTGGTTAACGAAGTTTTTTTTATCAAATGGTTAACGAAGTTGTTAAATCGATAAATGACGCAACTCAAATTTTGCGTTATGAAAATACTCCTCTATATTTAAAAAAAAAATCTTTCAAAAAAAGAATAAAAATAGGTGACAAACAAATATTATTCATCGTTCAAATACGGTGATAGAGTAGATATCATGTATTGTTATCACTTCTGTGTGTTTCAATATCATTTTTCTATATTTGTTTGTTTGTTTTTGTGCTTTTATTGTTCTGTTCGTTCAGATGATGTTTGTTTGTGTGTTGTTGTGCGGGTCTCTGACAATGGTTTGTTTTTTATTTATTTTATTGTTTGATACGAGATTGAATGATTTAGACTTGTACTCAATTTGCAGTGGTTGCATGCTTGTGACTCAAAAACCTGAAAGGGTTTGGTTCTGTTAACTTGAAAGGGTTTGGTTAATAACACATTCAACTCATCCCTCGGTCCAAGTTCTTACACGTCTGTTTGAACTGTGTTTGGTGGCCCGACTTCTTCGACTCTCTCATGTTTTCATATTTGTTGAGATTTGTAGGTTTCATGTTGTCGTGTCTGCCTACTCATTGGTACTTCATGCTCGAAAGAGATTTATGCTTACTGCTTTTAAGACATCACAACTATAAAAATATAGTTTAATATTAGAATTAAATACGAAAACAATGAAAATTATCTTTAAGTAATTTTTAAGCGGACAATTTGAGTGGTGAGCGGAAGAACACACAAAAGTAAGTGTGTGTGTGTGTGTAGCTAAAGTGCATTTTTCCTCTCTAAGTTTCAAAATGTTGCGATTTTTGCCCCTATTAAAAAAATGAAAATTTTGCCCTCTATCTTTAGGGAAATATGTTATTTTGACCCTCTAACTTTATGGAAATATGCTCTTTTGACGCTCTATCTTTAGGGAAATAAGCTATTTTGTCCCTTTATCTTTACAAAAAGTTGCAATGTTGGCGCCCTGTTATGGGACTGTGGCGTCTTCTCAACAGCTTTTCAACGTTTTGTAAAATTAAGGGGTAAAATTATCATTTTTTTCACAGGGGACCAAAATCGTAACTTTTTGAAACTTATGGGGGAAGTGCACTTTAGCATATATATATGAACATCGAGTTCAATGCTTCCTTAGAAGATACTTTCGTGTAGAATCATAACATAAACAACACTTACACAACTAAAAGTGAGTATTCTTGGTTGATTTCTCACTTGGAACATGTCGACATTCCTAATTCTCCTCTTTCTTGGACTTGGATTTGGAAGCTTCAGTTGTCGGAAAATATTAAATTCCTCCTTTGGTTGGATTTACTCGGTGTCTACTCTTTCCTTGCTCAACAACATAATCATGGCTCAATCTGCAATATGTACAAGGTGTGGCCTTCAAAATGAGACTTTTCTTCATTGTGTTCAAGATTGTAACCATTCTCGAATTTTATGGCAACAGGTCGGTTTCAATCAACTACATTTCTTATAAAATGAAGTGACTCATGATTGGCTCAAAGTTGGCTCCATGGGGCCTCTCTCTTTCCTCTTTGCTTCTACGATTTGGTGGGCAAGGAGAAACATAAACATGACGTGTTTAGGCAATGAAAATTGGTCCACTACCCATCTTTCTCTCAACATTCATGACATGGTACATACTATAAACTTTTGTTACACCACAGACACTAATGTAGCCCCATAAACTATATCTGTCAAGGGGAACAACGCAACCCACTCAGGTGTCATTCTCAATGTTGATGGCAGTAGCCTTGACTCCCAAACAAGAGTTGGCTATGGTGGAATTTTAAGAAATGATGCAGGTTTCAACTTGTCAGGATTTTCCGACTACATTTCAAATTCTTCTAACATTATGTATGCTGAGTTATATGCATTCTATCATGTTCTCTTGCTAACTAAAGATATGGGTATTACCAACCTATTTTGCTATTATGATTCTTTACATTATATCAACATCATCAAAGACACTTCCTTGAAATTTCATGTTTATGCGGTTTTGATTCAAGACATTAAAGATTTAATTGATTAGAGAAATGTCTCGATCATCCACACCCTTCGTGAGGGGAATCAATGTGAAGACTATATGGCTAAGCTTGGCGCTTCATCAAACTTTCAGCTCCTTCGTCGTGACTCTCCTCCGACAGATCATCTTCCTATCATGCGAAGTGATGCGGCTGGAACCTTCTTTTTGAGAGTTTAGCTCTCTGATCTTTTTCTTTTTTTTTCTTTTTTTTTGTTTGCCTTGTTTCCTTTAGCTTTGTAAAAAAATATATATATAGATTTTTTTTTTAAAGTAACACACAAAAGTATTAATTATGAGGTTTTGAATTCAAACCATTCAAATTAACATAAGCAACTTTTTTTTTGACATAACGTAAGCAACTAATTTAGTAGTAAAATATTCACATTTGCTTATAAAGAAAAATTAAAACTTAGTAAAAATTTCATCTATACATTTTCTCTCTAAATGGCCACATATACAATTTTCTTTCTACATTTTTTTCATCAAATTTAAAAAAATCAAAACTCGTTATTTTATGAAGATTCATCTTGGATTAAAATAAGATATGGGCCCATTTAAGCCAATAAGTCAATATTTCCCACTTGGTGAAGCGTTATTTCTTTCTTCTTCTTTTTTTACATAAAAGCTTTAATTTCTAACAATGTCAATAGACATCTCAATCCAGATCAAAATATGAAGAGCAAGTGTTTCCTCGGTTCCTTTTTCCTTTTCCAATAGATAAAAAGACAATAATCGTTGAAAATTCACATTTAAATAGAGGATCGAAGGTTCAAACTCCAGCCATAAGGTTCGAGCTAACAATTTCGCTTTTTTTATCGGTTGATGCAGGATTTAAGGACTTTCTCAGTTCCTTTTCACCGGTTAGTTTTTAAGCAAAAAATTTGTTCCTATTTTTGCATGTTATTTTTAAAGTTCATGTAATACCCTGGATTGAATTTTTTATTTTCTCTAAGGGACCCTGGATTGATTATTGTTTTGTCAAAAAAAGTACTTAATGTTTATCGTAAAAGGAGAAATGTATAAAATAAGATAAGATAGCAAATAAATTATTAAAGTTATTATAGAAAAAAGACAAATATTTTCATCAAATATGATAAAACTTATCAATTTTTTATTGTGTAAATAACCTTAAAATGACAATTTCTGGACAACAAAAAAAACCTTAAAATGACAATTAAAATGGGATAATAGTCATTTTGGTTCCTAAAAGTGTAACGAGTAACTATAATAGTCTCTCAATGTATCAAAATCTCAAAATAGTATATGATTGTTCATTTCGTTAGTCAAAATTGTCTCTCAATACTGACAAGAACTCTTTTTTACAGGGATGACAGTAAGTAAATACTTATAGAGACTTATATGTCAATGAGTAAATATATTGAAGGTCTCGAGCCAACACCACCGGGCCAACCAAAGTGGGTTGATTAATATGATAATATTAACGAAGTAATTTTATCGTAAGTGACTATTTTGACACATGGTGCATAATCAATGACATTTTTTAAATTTCGATACATTAAGGGACTATTGCGACTACTCATTAAGGGACTATTGTTCATTAAGTGCACAATGCCTGACTAGCGAAGGCTACTGCCATCCATTACACATTTGTGAATGGTTTCATTATTCTCATCATTGATCATGTATAGGGTTGAAAATAGATTAGACCGACTGATAAGAAACTATGGTCTCCTAACTTACGTCAGCTCCAACCTCTAAGCCATATTAGATTTTTAAAAAAAACAGAGAAGTCCATTTTTTTAGAAATTTATCAAGCTAAAAAGTTAGGCTACATACTAATGAAAAAACCTTTCAAATTTATCTGGCTGGTTTCCTTAAATAAATAAATAACATTTTTATTACTGTTATTATATTAAATTGTATAGTGTATAAGGTCACCAATTTGCCAATGTAATTTAAACATAATAGTCTGCATTAATTTTTGACATGTTTAAAAATATTTTATAAAATAAAATTTAAAATATGATGTGATTTAAAGTTAGATTTTCTAACCAGTCATGTTATATTTCAAAATAGAACTTGATTTTATTGACTTTTATTATTCCATTGATTATTAGTTTGTTAGTCGATTTATGAAAGTGTTTATTCCACATGACTCATGGTGTAGGATTTCGTTAAAAAAATAGTGAAGCATGTTTTTAAAACAAACATTTTAGACTTCATCAGACTTTTACAAGTCATGTCATACCTTACAAATTAATACTTTGCATCAATGACATTATGAAAACAATGTTTGGTAAAACTTTTTTTTAATGACAAAAATATTGATATTTGGGTAACCTAATTAACTAATCTGCCTATACACACACGCACACACAATATGTGCATGTGCACCCATACATCTAAACATTATTTTAATTTAAGATTTAAATTGTATGCACTAAAGATGTTTTGCACTATCAATAAATCATAATTGTTAGAGCATTAAAAATGTTCGATTATATAACTATTATTAAAGTTATTTTTTTGATTGATTAATATTATTTATGAATAGTGTAAAACTTTGACAACATATACTAAGTACATAACTGCAAAGGTTTGATCTAGTGATAAAAATATATGTTTTGTTTTGGATCTAGAGATCTCAGGCTCAAGCACTGCCCTACTATCATAGAGAATATTTTACGTATAAATGTTTTCGTTGTCTAGAAAAAGAATGTATACAAATTAAATTCGTTAGTTTAATTCCTAGTTAAAGAAGAAGGTAACATGGTTTCACTGTATATCCTATATTTTTTATGATATCTGTTTTGTCTGTTTTAATCTTCCACCATCATTTAGGCCTCCCTTAACGGCCAAAACTAAACCACCAAGAAAGTAACCCGTGAAACCGGAAATCAGGAAGCATTTGGGTCCCATATGTTTAGTTTAATGACGCTATTTAGCCCGCCTTAAAATCTCTTTATATACACCCCCTCTTACTTACACTACTTCTCACCTCCTTCTCTCATTTTCTCTTTCTCCCACCTATCCCATAGAAAGCCAGCCCAACATGACAAACACGCCTTTCTCTTTGGTTTTATTGTTCTTCTCTCTTTTCATTCCTACCCTCATTTCCTCTTCACCTGTTCAAAATCCTGAATTGGTAGTCCAAGAGGTAAACAGGTAATCAATCAAACTAACACCACTAATCCATATGTATATATGCTAGAGACTTACATTATGTGTGCATTTTCAGTAGTGTGATGCTAGGATCATCCATTATATATGCACTATAATTGTAAAAAGTTATACGAACATGATATCATATCTTACTAGATACTTCATTGTAATGTTCCCTATTAAAAAAAATTAAATTATTTTTAGAGTAAAATAAATTATAATTCAACTCTAATTTTACAACCAAATGTTAGGTCGTGAGGAAGCCAATCACATTGTGCTAAGAAAAATCAAACGTATACACTATACACTAGGGCACTACACCAACATTGCATTAGACTTTTTCTATGCAATTAATTAATGTTGGCATTGACCTATATAAATTTGCTTTATACTGTAGGAAAATCAATGCCTCTTCAGCTAGGAGGAATTTAGGGTACCTATCCTGTGGGAGTGGAAACCCAATTGATGATTGTTGGAGGTGTGACTCCAATTGGGAAAAAAACAGGCAAAGGCTAGCAGATTGTGCAATTGGGTTCGGCAAGAATGCCATTGGTGGAAAGAACGGTAAGATTTACGTTGTAACCGACGCGGGCGATGACAATCCGGTGACCCCAAAGCCCGGAACACTTCGCCACGCCGTGATCCAAGTGGAACCGTTATGGATAATTTTTGCCAGAGACATGGTGATCAAATTAAAAGAAGAGTTAATCATGAACTCTTTCAAAACAATTGATGGTAGAGGTGCTAGTGTGCATATTGCTGGTGGTCCATGCATTACCATACAATATGTCACAAATATCATTATCCATGGGATACATATACATGATTGTAAACAAGGTGGGAATGCTATGGTGAGGGACTCCCCACGACATTTTGGGTGGAGGACAATATCGGACGGTGATGGTGTGTCTATCTTTGGTGGAAGTCATGTTTGGGTTGATCATTGTTCTTTGTCTAATTGTGAAGATGGTTTGATTGATGCTATTCATGGTTCTACCGCTATAACGATCTCTAACAATTACATGACACACCATGATAAAGTCATGTTGTTAGGTCATAGTGACTCTTATACTCAAGATAAAAACATGCAAGTCACGATAGCTTTTAACCACTTTGGTGAAGGACTCGTTCAAAGGATGCCAAGGTAATAAAATTGATTATATTCATTAAACTCTTCAAAATAAAGTGAAAATGACGACATATTTTTTGAGTGATGGTTAATTTGAGGAAATCACTTAATTTTGTTGAAAATTTTAGTGCAACTTTAGTGACATACTCTAATTGCGGCAAACTCGTGCTAATTGAAAGGTGCACAAATCTATGTGGGGCTAAATGTATCACTTTTTGTCAATTCACTTGATTAATTGTCTATTAGTTAGTTTGTGGGACCAATATTATTGCTCTAAGTTAAATTAAAAGCATCGGAAAATGCTAACAAGTGTCGTAAGAGTAATTCAAGGCATTTGTCAAGAAAACAAATATAGTAATCATGTATTTAAACTTGTGTTATCAATACTTTAAAAGTTAAAAAAAAATGTTAGTTTCAATATAAAATTTCTACTTTTAAATTGTTTAACAAGTAAGGGCACTCGTTTGCAAAACCTAAAAGAGTTTATGAATTTTTTTTTACAGATGTAGGCTTGGATATTTTCATGTGGTGAACAATGACTACACTCACTGGGAAATGTATGCTATTGGAGGAAGTGCTAATCCAACCATTAACAGTCAAGGAAACAGATTTGTTGCACCTAACAACAGATTCAGCAAAGAGGTGACAAAGTATGAAGATGCAGCAGAGAGTGAATGGAAGCATTGGAATTGGAGGTCAGAAGGAGACTTAATGGTAAATGGTGCATTTTTCACTAAATCAGGTGGTGGAGCCTCATCTAGCTATGCAAGAGCTTCAAGCTTAAGTGCAAGACCATCTTCTATAGTTGGTTCCATTACAATAGGTGCTGGTACACTTAATTGCAAGAAAGGTTCTCCTTGCTAGCTACTTGATAAGGACCCTTCAAGCTAGCTACCATTGCAAAAGGAGGAGAGGCTATATTAATTGGGACAAAAAGCATTTAAAAGACCTAGATTATATATGTGGGTTATCTCTAGTACCTTTGAATTTACTTTTCCTCCACCTCTCCTTTTTCTTTTTTCTTAATTATATATATTTCTAGATTTTTTCTGTTGTTTGTCTTTTTATTTTTCTTTTTAATTTGCTTATGATTACAACCTCCACTTGTTACTCTTAGAAAACAGATAAATTCAAGAGAAAAACAAGTGCAAGAGTTGATATATATTTATTATTTTTGTAATATAATATAAAAATTTATATATATTTAAGCTTGTTCTTTATTTAAACCATTCTTGTTATATGATGGGATGAGAAATCCAATTCTTCAAATCTTTATCACTCTACCATCATGAGGAACACGAATCATGATCGGTTACGGTCAATAAGATGACACATGCGCAATCACACAATCATGTTTTTGTGACCGTTCGATCAAGATCAAACGATTCTCTTTAAAGCTTGGTATTTTAGGAATTATAAAATAACAATTAAATATGTTTTCTCTAAATCGTCCGATCAAGATCGGACGGTCATTAATGTTTTAACCACACGAAAGTGGGAAAATCATAGGCTGCAATGAATCTAATTTCGATGTAGTTAAAATCCCGAATATAATTTATTTAGACACGTACAATAGAAAACAATTCAACAATAATTGTTTTTTTACATAAATTGAAGTATTTCTCCTACCGTTATATCCCCACGCTTGTTCTTCTTTTGTTTCTTTCTTTATCATGAGAGACCGACACATGCAGAGACACAAATTAATATATTGTTTGACTAGGACGTGGAACCAAATAAAGTAAAGACACGTACCTACACAATCATAGAAAATTCCAATAAAAAAACAAAGAAAACCATGCAATCCCATCAATCTTGTTCATACTAGTGATCAAGCTCAACTACCCAAGTAACTGTTATAACTAATAGGACAAAAGAAGGTACAATCTGAGTAGAAGGCCACTTAATTAACTGCGTTATATTTATGATCAATTACAATTTTGATGTCACGATCACCAATTATATTTTTACTAAAGAATCAGCCAATATATTTCGCATTTGAATGTTGCTACTTCCTATCAGAAGAGCTAAATTAAGATGAATGACAATATAACCACAATGGTTGATTAGTATATGATTAAAAATAAGCATATTTATGTGTCAGCTAGATTAAAAAATAGACGCTGGTGGTTGATTGTAACAATAACCTTTCTTTTGATGTGTGTAATTGAATGGGGTAGTAAAGTTAGGTGATGAGGCCACCGAGCACTTAACTAGACAAAATTAGGCGGAAGGGTGAAAAAAGATAAAAAAAAAGCATATTGGTAGTGGATCTTCTTTTCATGGTGGTACTTGATGTGATAGTGGTTATTATGTGTGAAGGTTTAAATTGTGCTACATATCTTTGACAAAGTTTCACATTTGGAAAGGAAGAAGCGGGACTAGGTTACATAAATCAATCGTTTATGGTATATATCAAGTGGGGTATACGTGAATGGTGCATTGTTGAGGCTTGAACCAAAAAAAGAAGGGTGATTATGGGGTTTGACAAAAACATAGTTAGGATAAGAGGTGGTAGTGACACAAGTATAATAGTATGGTTCTGTGACGAAAAGTTGTTGAGAGGTAGCACCATGACAACCAAAATCACCTAGTCTATATTGTTTACACATGTGTGATAGTCTTGTCGTTATTTAGGATGGACTTGACTCAACTTTATAAAATTTTGTAAAGCAATCTCACTTCTTTTCTTTTTCTTTTTGAAGAAATTATATCAACTCATTTTATTCATAATTATTGAAGTGATACACAGTAGAATCCGATATATGTCACAAAATTTCATTTTACACCTTCAGTTAGTAATGTTATACTATTTCAAATACACCTTTGTGCATGTGAAGAATTATGACCAATCCGAACGGCAAGAGCAATATTTTGAGGAAAATATTTAGCCTTAAAAATATTAATCACAAATGTGTCGAGGTCAATCTAGAACTTCCATCCATGCCTAACATTGCTATATTAAAAGCATAAAGGTTTCTGAACTACAGACCATCATCCTTCTTAGGAACAAAAAGCTTATCTCTCCATTAACCAAGATAGCATAGTGACTAAGGAGATACACATCATTGTACAATTCATCCACATAAATTTGAATCCAACTTTAAGTCGGATAGCCTTGAGATAATCTCAATCAACACGGTCATACATTTTACTTACATCAAGATTCAAAGCTTCATCTCCAAACTTACTTTGAATCTAACATCTCATAGTGTATATTGCAGATGCAATGATTTAGATATTATAAGTCTTCAATCTGGTTTATGATTTGGATGCTATGATACACCAACAGGCGAACTGTTTTTCGTGATTTAGATGTTATGATTAAAGTGTTGCACCAAAATAAAACTCACCTCTCCAAGTTGGTCTCTCAAATAAATAAAGTATTTTTTTTCTAATATTTTGACTCACCCATATTGTTACATACTTACAAATCAATAAGGACGAACATGAGAAATTTTACATAGATGGGAAGTAAAAGCACAAATATATTCAACATTAGAGATTAGTATTTTTTATTAGTTGAGAACGAAGTAGGTGAGAAAGAGAAGGTTCAATATCTAAGGCTTTGTTTGGGAGGAGTTTTTGGACGCGAGGGTTTTCAAGGGATAAGTATATTTTATAATATATTTAATATTTTAAAAACTCCAAAGAACAACATGATTAATGATCATATAATGTTTCAATCACATTTAATTGATTTTAAAAAAAAAACTAAAACATTTGATAGTGTCGTAATTTAAAAGAGAAAAGAAATTTTCTCCTCCGAAACTCTCTATCCAAACATACCCTAATAAATATCATCACTAGTTCAATACAAGCCTACAACAATAGTTTGTATTTATATGATGTAACAGTTCAATAGGAGCTCTAGACTTTGCTGATAACTCAAATACAAAAAACAAAAATTTGCATTTAAAAAAAAACAACAAATGTCTTTAAAACGATTTGCAGTGAAATCCACGAGCTTAAGTCAGAGTCCCTCAATCACATGAGCTTAAGTCAGATTCCCTCAATCACTCAAAGAAGATGGATTCATACACATCCAGGGGAAAGGAAATCCATGAGGCTAAGAGGCTTTCTTGGGAGGCGTCATGTTAAAAAGAATGAATACAACTGCTTTGATGGTACTGATCTTGAACAGCGAAAAGGTGAGAATATATACCAACAAACCTGTATGACGTAAAGTCGAGTTATTACATAAATGTTGACACCAATTTGTACATGAACAAAATATTTAGAATTTAAAAGAAATCTTTACCAGTTTGAAGACTAGGAAAATCAACATCAAAACTGCTTGTTCCCCGATTACTAAAATATTGGATAACCTACACAAGAGATTCCATACAATCATAAGGGCGTTTCTGAGGAAACGGTGAACTATCAACAATAAACTTATGTAGCAATGCCTACGTAGTAGCTGAACTACAATGAGGACATATAGTTATCAGTTTCGGATAGCTAGGACTGTTCAAAAAACTTAAAAAGTGAACCAAACCGCAAAAGCTAATCAAACTGCACTAAAATTTACTGAACCATTTCCATGAGTTATGAACCGAACCTATGTTTCGAACACAGTTCACTAACCTGAACTGAACCGAAATAACAGTACTCAAACTGCATAACACTCAATTATTTTCAACTTTCATCAACAGTTCATTTTCAAAACTCAATCACATTACTAATCATATTTCTCATTTTCAAGAGTCCTAAATGGTATGAACCTTCTATTCTTCACAATCATCTTCAGGAATCATTCTCCAAGTTAAAAACTCATTTCTAAATTGTGTGAACCTTCATCAAGTTTGAACCCTAAGTCAAGTTCTAAAACCAGCCTCCAATTACAAAGTTCCGCAATCGCGCTACATTTACAAAGTTCTTCAAAAGCACCACAAACTCATTCATCAATTCACCAACTCGTTTTTGCAACCGCACCTCCACTTCATTCGGGAACTCGTTTCTGCAACCACACCATTTACAAATTTCAGATCCCGCTTACGGGTTTCTACTATTAACAGATACTTCGTTTAAGAGTCTTTGTTGAACTTGTTTTTGCATCTTCGTTTCTTTGTTGAACTCATTTCTGGATCTTAATTTCTTCGTTGAACTAATTTCTGCATCTTTGTTTCTTTGTTTAACTCGTTTCTACATTTCTGTTTCTTCAAATTGCATTACTTTCCATCACCCATGTGCTGCATTAGATTTGTCAATTTTTTTATTTTTCTTTAAATACTGTAACAGCCCCCAGGAACTAGATTTGCCATATTTTTTCCTAAAGGTGAACAGTTTATTCGTTTCAGAAAGGTTGCAAAGAGGCAACAGGTCAGTTCGGAAAAACAGAATCTGGTGCACCTAACCATAAACACAGTTTGGTTCGGGACAAATTATAAACGGTTCAGTTCGGTTTTACTGAACCTTTTTGATAGTTTGGTTCAGATTTGATTAAACCATGAACAGCTCTAATCTAATCATATTACAGGCGAGTACATCAGTACACTAAATGAATTGCATCTGCCGTAGTATATTCCTGTATAGTGATGAGGATATGAAAATGTTAATAGTTAGATCACAGGTTTTGACATGTTGCTAGCAATACGTTATAGTGAGTGGTCAATGGCCGCTACTGGAAGTCTGTAGTTGAGCGTTTGCTGTGGCAGAGCTGTATGTGTCCACTATAGAACCCCAAATCGCCGCCATTTGCGGTCGCGACGGCTGCTAAATGCTTATAAAAAACTTGTTTTAATATCCATTTTTCCGGGTTTGAATGTCGTTGCTCACTTACTTCATTAATTTTGATTAACCTTTCAATTTTTCAGCATTTGCATATATAATATTAATATTAATTATTTAATATGCATAAAAAACTTGCATATATAATATTAATTATTTGAGGTCAGCAGCTACGCTGGTTGCACCTTATATCAGCTGTGTCAATGTGGGATTTGGGTTGTTTGAAATGCAAGGAACACTTTAGAGAGTAGAAGGTATGGGAAGAGGAGTGTAAAGAGAAAAACAAAACAAAAAAACACTTCTATGATTGATCTCGCATATCCTGTAAAAGGGAGCTTTACTGAAAGGAGGGAGTATCAAACAATTTATATTTTTACTGGTAGAGAACTAGAATAAGCGGCTTAGACAGCAAAAGAACAAGAGCGATGAAGCAGAGGAGCATGCTACCAAAGAAGGAAAAAATAGATACATAGCAAGGTCTCTTTCCAAGAACAGCACAAACCTTTCACTAGGATCGAACCGAGTACCTCATGGTCAAATTAGGAACTTCCAACCAAGAGATCTCATGTGAGAGGGTGAAGATACATAGCAAGGGAAAAAGGACTAATATTAAATAAGAATAAGAATTACACATCGTTTCAGTCTCAGATGCTTGCTTAGTCATGTTTCTACTGAAAGTTTCTAAAGCATTTTCATATAAAACTTCAATGAATTATTGACATATTTACCTTCAGCAGGGAATACTGGTTAGCAAGAGTAGCAGTGAAGAGAAGCAATGCTAGGGAAGATAGAACGGCATATAATCTCAATAAACTCGACCGGCTTCGCCTTCTACCTTTCACAAAATTGGCAGAGATATCTCAATTTAAAGAATCGTATAAAAAAACTCAAAAAAATAATAAAATTCCAGGTTTAGCAACCTATATCAGCAATGATCAGCAAAACAACACTGGCAATAACAGAAGAAATGGCAACTGTATTCGGTGTATCCTCTTTTGTTCCGGGAAAAAATGCAAATATCACTCCTATTAACAGAAACAAAGCCTGCATAGCACAATTTAAAATTTCAAATCCATATCAGATAAAAATAAAGATGGCACTGGCAGCAGATACAGTATACTTATTCGGTCTTTGTCGTCATAAATTCTAAAAGCTAAAAATAACATTATTACATGGCTATGAACATCAAACAAACAAAGAGACTACAAAATCTACAAAATCAAGAATATTACAATATAAAACTACTTCTAGCTGGCCACCAAAACTCCCTTAGTACGATAAACCTTATATAGTTATATGCATTTAAATGTAGCTTGAGGAGCAGCACCAAATAGTTTAACCATATTGAACTTTTTATAATAACTTGTAACCATTCTTCGTTGAATATAACCAACCAACAAGTATTCGAGTTAATCCAATTAGTACTGTCTTGTCTTCGCAAATATGTCAAGTATATCCCAATGCAAGAAAATAAACATGTACTGTACAGTTTCTGTAGCACAAGAAAAAGACACAGCTAATTAATAAGTTTTTACACGTTTTCTTGAAAGGGGAGGAACCTAATGAACCAATAAAGACATGTCCTGTCCAGTAACATCGGCTAGAAGGTCTTCTCTAACTTAACAACACTGTCCAGTAACAAGCTAATACTAATAACACCAAACACTCAAAATGGTCTCGGAAAAAATACAGAGACCTGTTTGGTTAAAAGTGTAAAAAATATCAATTTGGTCCTTAAGAATCTCAAATATGGATCAAACTAATATAACTTTTAGGGACATTTTTGTCCTTATTAGGGATAAATTTGACCACACATAAGATTCTTAACAACAACAACTAAGCTTTGTCCCACTAAGTGGGGGGTCGGCTACATGAATCAAAAAACGTCATAGTGTTCTATCAAAAACCATGTTTTTCTCCAGCTTATTAATCTCTAGATCCTTTGTAATAATTTCTCTTAGGGTGTGTTTGGATGCAGTGGCAGAGCCACGTGTGGACTGGGACTGGCCATGGCCTACCCATTTATTCTGTGAAAATACTATAATGCCCCTGAGTTAATTTTAATATTACCATCATGCCACCCACTAACTATCCACTCCCATTGCCATTTTTCTCCAGAAGCGTATTTTCTCATCAATTTCTCTCCTCTTTCGTGAAACCTAGCAAGCCCCTAACTCATCTGCTATTTTCTTTCTTTTCCAATTCTAGTGGATAATTCTCTATGCTAATGTTCTCTCTGTTAATCTTTCGTTCATACTTGAATCATACCATAATATTATTGCTTTTTGTTATGTCATCAAATTGGAACTTGAGCATATTCATAAATTTGGGGAATTTAATGTTTTGATTCAGACTTATGGATATTTGCATATTCACTCTGAATTGATTAACTATTTTATAAATATGTATATATCATAAGTGATATTGAGGGTGTGAAGGTTCCTCTCCATAATTTAACAGTCTCTCTTTTGGATCCACTATTTAATTGAATGAAGGCTTGCCTATTGTTGTATATATTTGATGAAACACTGTCTATCATCTATGCGTTTTGGTTCACTTGTATATATATAGGATGGATTCATATATTTTCTGTTCTTGTATTTTGTTCATCAGAGCATTGAATTTCATTTTTTGAAATTGTTTAGCACTATGAAGAGTCTTTGGACATAATTAGCATATTAAGAAGTATCTTAATTACTTCTTACTGATATTGAAATTGCTTTACCTAATAAAAATTCATCATCATCATTGTCTCTATTTGAAATTATTTTCTAAAATACTTCTTCATTCAGACATTGACCTGTCACTATGTAGTATCTTCTAGTTCTACCTAATGTGTCTTTGTATTCAATCATCAATTTGTACCTCAGTCCTTGTAACAATGTTGGTTCTCTGATTTTATTTGAATTTGTTGTTACAGGATACAACATACTATAATTATGAGTATCATTTTGATAAAATTTGTTTCTTTGCAACAGAAAAGTTAAGATGAAGAGTCGAAAAATCAATTTGTTTTCCAAGAAGATTGAAAGAGATGAATAAGTTATATTTTGATCGCGGCCATCCCAAACTTTTTAATCTGGCTCCGCCACTGTTTGGATGGAGGGTTTAGGAGGGGAGGGCTTACTTTTCTTTTTTAAATTACGGACATTATAAAATAATTTTTAGGAAAATGAATTAACAACATGGTAAATGATCATATAATACTTCAAAAACACTTAATTTATTTAAAAAAAAACATTTTACATTGTTCGTAATTTTAAAAATAAAAGTGAACCCTCCCTCCCTTCTCCTCCTAAACCCTCAATCCAAACACACGGGACACACGGGTGTGTTTGGATTGAGGGTTTAGGAGGGGAAGGGAGGGGAGGGTTTACTTTTCATTTTTAACTTACGGACTATATAACATGTTTTTCTAAAATAAATTAAGTGTGATTGAAGTATTATATGATTATTTATCATGTTAATATATTAACTTTTTAAAAAACATTTCATAGTGTCCGTAATTTAAAAATGAAAAGCAAACCCTCCCCTCCCTTCCCCTCCTAAACCCTCCATCCAAACACACTTATAGTTTTTCTAGTTCTTTTCCTACCTCTAGTGATTTGACTCCACTCCATCTAATCTATTCTCCTAACTACATAATTCACATGTCTTCTCTCGCACGTTCAAATCACCTAAGTCTAGTTTCTACCATATTTTCTACCCCAACTCTCTAACATCTAATGTTGTCATTTCTAATTTTATCTCGTTTAGTCAACCACACATCCAACACAACATCCACATCTCTGGTATGCTTAACTTATGTTCGTCCAACACTCTTTCCCATACAACATTGTCGGTCTTACCGCTGTCCCAATAATTTAAGATTCTTAATGACCAAATATGTATTATTCAGTTCTAAGGATCAAATATGCAACATTGTTTGGCGACGTTGTCGGAGTCTAACCCAATAATTTAAAAGAAAAATTAAATAAAAAAATCAATGGTACCTCGATGATAAATAACACAGAGAGACGTTTCTTCCCCTTTGCAACAAGTTGATACCCTAATTAACAAACCATAAAAAGGAATTAAGGAAAAATTGATAGAAAAAAAGGGATTAATTAGGGGTTTTGGAGAATGGAAGTACTTACTTGAATCAACAACCATACGGTAGGAATAATCAGAACCGTCGGTTCCTGAAGGTCTTCCCAACGGTGATTTTCTTTGTTGCATTGTTGTTCTTCTTCTTCTTCTTTGTTTTCACTTTTCAGCAAAAAAACTGAAAACTTCTAATGAAACGGAAGGGTAACATTACATCTCTCTTTAATATAAGAAAATAGTGCTAGTATTTTGTGGGAAACTATATTTTGCCCTTATTTGTTTTTATACCACGTCACCAATTGAGTGGGTAAATTGAGTCTAAAATTTACCTTTTTTAACTACCAGTGATGTCATCTAACTATATTTACTTTTTCAACTAACCACTTTGATTTTCTGTTTTGTAGCAAAGTTGCAATTTATTCTTTATCAAGCTAATGATAAGAAGATAAAGAACACGTGGCGGAGCCACATACAGATAGATGAGAGAATGAAATTATGCGAGTTGCACCAAATTCACTATCTTATGCAACTATGAATTCCCTCATATTTGAATTATGCACCACCAAACTCAAAGATAAAACCATACAAGGACTAACACGGTGCAGTAACACGTTTTTGACTTTTCCTGTTATTAATAAATTACATCAGTTAGCTGCTGAAAAAACCGCTAGAAGAATTTTGAATGTTGTGTCATGCATATGCAAATCCTATATACAATCTTACTTCTTTATAGTAATTCATTCATTACTCCTCTAAATTAAGTAATTCATAACTTTTTCGTTAGAGTAATCTTCGATTATTGTGTTAAAAAATCTTTCATTTCTCTTCTTTTATGTTTTATTTATTCCCTACTTTTTTTCTTTTGTTTTGATAAAGTTTTATTTATCGCTCTCGCTATCGATGTGAGGACCTCGTTATTCTCTAGTTTTGTCAAAGTGAAACTCATTATATTTGTAAAGTTTTATCTAAGTGAATTTTGTCCAACTAGATTAGTGATGCTTGATCGTAAAAAATAAATATGCGATCTTTTAAAAAAATTGGTTGAAACTAATACTATGCTCCTCCAACATCCTCCATACTTTCCAACTTTTATGCGATCTTTTAAAAAAAATTATAACTAGGCATCCCTTAGTAATTACCCATTTTGCACGGTGTATGCTTCTCCAAGCATATATGGGCCTTTTGTTATTGAACTTCCTCCCTCCATCAAAATCACCACAACTTCATTCTTTCCCTTCAACCTTAAGCAAAAATTGTACACTGTCAAATCGATCTTTGAACTGGCTCATTAAAAAACAAGGTGGAATCTGAATTATATCGCTCACTATTACTATCAGATCAATCTCTGAATTATTTATCTTAACTATCAAATTTCAGTAATTCATTTTCTTACCTTACCATGTTGGTTTCCAACTCAAATCATATTTAGGATAAGAATTATAACTACAAAGGCACGACAAGATAAATTCCAGTATTAGCTTATCATATTATATTGTATAACCACACACTAAATGGAGACATGATATGATATAATTATCTAATCATTATCCATCAAACAACTTTTGAGATAGATATGATATAATGAAAGTCCAGTCTTTTTTTTTTTAATGATTTAGTGGTTATAGTGGCATGACTACATAAAAGGTAATGCTCTCATATGATGATTTTTAACATTCTTGTATTCTCAAAAGTTGATGGCAATACCTTTAGAAATAAACAGGAGTTGTTAAAGTATGATAAAAAAACTTAAAGGGGTTTATTAGAACATACCCATTGATTTTTTATTTTAAGAAAACACATCCACTGGTTTTTATGTGGGAGTGTTTTAGCAAGTTATACTTTAGGGTGCATTTAACCACTTTTAGTTACCTCTTGCTAAAATACTCCTTCTAAAATACAAGTGGGTTTATTCTAGCAAACGTCTATACAAGTTGTTAACGTACACCCACTTATTTTTTAGAAGATGTGTTATAGCAACATACACCTCAAGGTGTATTTATCAACTTTTTAGTTATAACTTGCTAAAACACTCCCACATAAAAACTAATGGGTGTGTTCTAGCAAATCCCATATATATTTATATATGAGGGATCCTTCATCACGCATAACACATTTAACAGAGCAGAAACACGATGAAGGCTCAAAATGATGAGACACTACACCGTTTCAACATCAAAACAGCATAAGTCGCACACCATCCCAACAATGTATGAAATCAAAGCCTTGCACAATCTTTCAAAAACGAGAAGGGTGCACAAATAAGGAGACTTGAAGCGACATTAGTATAGGTGCGAGAGAGTAAGAAGAAATTACCTCATACTCCTAACAAATAAAACAATTATGATAGATATGACAACATCATCATTCTGAAGCAAAAAGTGAAGTCTCGTTACAAGGTCTGTTTTGAAGGAAGGAACTAAAGAATGACGCAATACAAATCATGTTTTCAAGAGAAATTACGAAGAACACATATCGAGACATTTCAGGCTTTCAATCATGGAAATTTATGACGAGAAGAAATATCCACAACACCTTGCCTCATTTCATGTCAGGATGAAGTTGAAACGAGCATATGACATTCTCAAATGCTTTGTTTTTTTTTGTCATTCTGAAATAAGCTACCCAACTTCTCACGCCATTCGAGGAGGTGCTAGTAAAGAGACCAGTGAGTATAAAGTGGGATTGTGTTAAGTGATCATGCCCGAGGGGAGAGCCCCTTATTTATAGTAGTGGGTCTGTTGGAAAGCTTCTTGTTGGTTTGATAAGAAGGATTTTTCTGTCCTTCGCACACCAGTAAGTATGCTGGTTTTTTTTATCAAAAAAAATCTTAAACCTAAAAAGGTTGCGATATAGCTTTGAGCATTTTTTTTTATCAAAAATAAATATTGAACCTACAAAGATTGAGACATAACTTTGACCGTTCAAGTTTTTCACTATTCTAAATCAATGGTTGTAAAATGTTTTTTTAGAAACAATTTATGAAAATAGTTCGAAATACGAATAAAAACTTGTGTTGAGATCAGACATCGTCATCTATCCATTGTATCAATTGGTTTTTGTTGCTAAGAAAAACATCCAATTGATTCAATGACATGTGATCGAGCAGTGTATGTAAGTGCAAACCTAAACATATGTCTAAACATTAGAATATACACGTAATTTAATTCAAATCCCTTAGATGAAAAGTTGATGTCTCGCACTTTCTAAATCAAAAATTCATTTTCAAATTGCACGCCAGAAAAAGCATTAAGAACATAATTAAAAACCAAAGACAAAATGAATAATAGATTATATATAATCACCCGGTCAAGAGTATTGCATTGTGTTCCTATCTAACTAAACATAATCCCAATATTAAGAGATAATTAATTGCCTATAGTTGAAGTAACTAATACAAAGATGAAGATTGGAGAAGGAAGAACATCTAAAAGCTTGAATCCAAGCTCCAATGGCTTCCAATGGTGAATAACAACTTCTCCTTTTGTTTATCCCTCTGAAGATAACCTAGATATGTGTACAATGATAAATAATTCTTATTTACAAGTCTATTTATAAGTGATAGAAAAATGCAGTTTCGTTTGATGAATTCTTGCTCGATCAACGAATCAAGGTTTCTTCATATGGAGGGAAATGTCAACTTGTCTTTGAAAGTCACTAAATTGTCGTACTTCGCTAGGTGAAATGTTGCTCGTCTAGTTAATCTACTCTTGCTTCCTCCGTGGAACTCCTCGCTTTCAGCTCCCTCCTACTTGCCTGAAAAATATTCTAGCCCTTAAAAACTTGAACTTCTCTGACTTTTCTCGCATCAAATTTGTCGTGGCTCTCCCAACGAATTGACTTGTACTCAGATTCTTTATTGCTTTGAAAATCATATTAAAAACCTACTAAATGTGATGGAAACTAGGTAATAGTAACTTACTTGCATAAATATTACATTCAAAAACAAGTTAACAAGTGTTATGAAAATTAACATAATTTTGGCACTTGTCATGGTTGTTGTATTCTCCCCATATATGCGAGAACATATATTGGTTTAAGTGAGATCTTACAAGTACTAACGGTTGGTGCATATAAGATAATATGAGGATATGCTGAGTGTAATGGAACCCGAGGTATATGGAAGTAACATCCGGTTTGGGTGAAGGTTGTGTGCGTAGGAACAAATAGGTAGATATGCAAATGTTGGTTACGCTTTGAGGCGGAAGAGTGCGTAGGCCCTATGTTTATATACGAGATGGCTCCTATTATATATGTTGTTAAGGTTGTTATCCTATCTTACACATCACTTGAGATGGCATTGCTAACAAGGTGGTTTAGGAGTCTGGTTCCTTTATCAAGCCATGTGTCCTGTCTCGATGCTTACCTCGATGAACCTTGTCTTGACTTATCATGCGGGCCTTCTTGTCTTTTTTTTTAACCTTGATATTTGACGACCCATTGGATAATTGAATCCGATATTTTAGGCTTATAGCATTAAACTAATAGTTGCATACAAAAAATAACCAAAACAAAAACATCAACACAAAACTCATGTTATTTATTGATCTATTAGCCTTTTTAGGGGTAAGTTTAGTGTTATCTTTAAAGCCTTAACACAAATTAGGCTAATACACAAGCTAATATGATGAGCCTGAATTTTAAAAATGTCAGGCCATAAAGTAAATTCTCTGACAGGAAATGTGTGAGAATCACATTTTAATCTGTTAAACTCAACTTGACTTATTTATGCAGAGCCTTACCTAACACAACATATTTACATTCATACACACTGTATATGTAACATCTCTTACTGAGATACTTCCTTCGTTCCCTTTTAAGTGTCAAATTTTTTCTCTCTTTCAAATCTCACCAAGCCATTGTCATTACGATAAATACAATGCGATACTCCAAATATGAACTTATAACAAGGATCACATCGGGAATGAAATTGCATAGGTGCATGAAATTTCTAAAACTATTAATTGATAAATCTCTCTTATTCTTTATATGGTGATTTGATTATAAAATTAAAGTCAACTAAAATATTCAAATATTGGGATGTAGCGCACGAGTACCATGGTTTGAAATGTCATCATGAAAAAGTAATATAATGATTTGTTTCATGAATTGTGTGCGCACCTGCATACAAAATGTATCTTAGATACGCCCTCCGTTTTCTTTTATGTATCCGCTTTTTTGACTTTTTTTCATTTTTAAACGTTAAAGTAATATTAATATTTTGTTGGTCAAAATTATCCTTAATTATTTATAAGTGAGGGATAAAAAAGTCAACAAGACATATGTTACATTGATAAATATATGACGCAATTATTTTGAAACGGATAAAGTAATCTAAATAAAGGGAACTTCTACCGTACACCTCATAAATTGAGATGTATCGGTACTCCTGCTTCAAAAATTTATAATTTAACAATTATTTTATAAAATAAAGAGTTATTTATCAATATTTATATTTTATAAAACATCATTTTATAAGGAAAAAAACATCATTTCATTGTTTATAAGAATCATATTAAATTTTTAACATTTTCTTATAAAAAAAAATCAATATTCTTTGTTATATGTAACAAAAATTTTAAAAAAAGTAAATTTTATTTAGTCGACACTTTTGGTAAATAAGATTTAATTATTGTAATTGTTAATGATTGAAAACAATTATTTTTCTTCAAAAAACAACCCATTTTAATATTAATTTGATAGTTTGGTGTACCGGTACACTCAAATTTGTGAGTGTACCATAGAATTTGCCCTAAATAAAAAAGAGATTTTATGTATGTCAACTTCTACAAATCTCTTTTGGAGACACAAATTGTCTAGAGTAGAAGGTTTGTGCGGTTACACGCAATAATGAATTTAAATCATTAATTTCACATCGTACGGTTTAAATTACACAACTATTACATTAATTTTGAACGATCTCAACAATTGATTTAGATCAGATGGTTGAGATACATTTGAGAATCAAGTTTGGGACAAATGGATGCATGTAACATGCATTCATCATATACTTTCCACGTGTTCCATACTTCATCATCCTCTTATAAATAGTGGCTTTTATTCTCATCCATGTCGCTCATTTTCAACACTGACACCTTTTTCCCTCACTCCCAACTCAACCAATGGCTGCTCTGTTTTCTCCCATTGTCTCCCCCACCCGCTTTTCCCCCAAAACTTACATTTATATCCATACTCCCAGTGGCATAATACCCTTTCCAATGCACGCAACCGTTCTGGTACTCTTCTATTTTCCTTCATATCTCCATTCATTTTCAATCACTATATTTTTTTTATCGTCAATTAATTATGATTTTTCGTTCTAAAATTGATCTCAAAGGCTTCAGCGTCCCCAGTTCTAAAAGAAATGGTAACTTCCAACGGTAACGTTAAAATATGTGGTGTTCCAACCAATGCAGCCGTCGCCTTTGTACATTTCATCTACACCTCCAGGTCAGTAACAGTGAAATTAAATAACTACTCGTGTTTATGTAAAAAAGAAAATTGAATCAACAAATTTTTTGGTCTAAATACATCAATTTTCTGTCATATTTAGAACAAAGAGAGTAGTATTATACTTTTTCCCACTTATCCACTTGAGAAAAAAAGACAATGGCGACCCTAAGAATTGATTGGGACTATGCAGGTGCAGTAGGGAGGATATGAAAAATTACGGAATACACCTTCTCGTACTCTCGCACATCTTTTCAATGCCCAAACTAAAGCAAAGGTGCATTGTTGACATGATCCAATTCATGACCACAGGGAATGTGGTGGACGTGTTGCACTTGGCTAAGCTTTGTGATGCACCAGGTCTCTACCTCAAGTGTGTCAAGTTGGTTACCAATAATTTCGAAGCGGTGAAAGAAACAGAAGGGTGGAAATTATTGCATAAACATGACCCTTGGCTCGAAGTTGACATCATCCGTCTCAACAAGGAACAAGAATCGGTAAATAATAATCATTTTATTAAAATTCAGCAATTATGTTTTATTTATATATTTCTTAAATAAGTTGGTGATTGGGTGAAACAGAGGAAGAAGAGAGGAAATAAACATAGGGAGGAACAAAAGTTGTTTGTGCAATTAAGTGAAGCTGTACAATGTTTGGAACATATATGTACAGAAGGTTGCACCAACGTGGCATCATATGATCTGGAGATTACGGGGAGGCCGTGTACTAAATTCTCCACATGTCAAGCTTTGCAGGGGTTGATCAAACACTTTACCACATGTAATAGGAGACTCGAGGGAGGGTGTAGGTGTTGTAAGTCTATGTGGAAACTATTTAGACTTCATTCCTGTATTTGTTGTAACCAAGATACATGCAATGTCCCTCTTTGCAGGTATGCGAAATAATAATTAAAATTATGCATTTTTTTCATTACACTTTTTTCATGTAAAAGAAAAGGAAAAACAAATAACAATTACAATTGATCTTTGTCATATATTTTTTTTTTTATATTTTTTGTGCTAAGTATTGTTATTAATCGTTATTGTTTTGGATAAAGTATTTATACATTATATGGTAATTGCACCTGTCTTCACTGTCGTGAGCATGCATGCATGCCAAACATTTTAGTGAGTTTGTCATTGACTAATTATTTGTCTTAATTCATGTAGTTGCTAGTTTTCATTTAGGGTATTTGGTTAACGTAGCTAAATTTACGGAAATGTGACAGGAAATATCAATTGATAACTGAGAAAGAGAACAAGGAAGGTGATACGAGGTGGAAACTAATAGTGGGGAAAGTAGCATCAACCATAGCCATGTCTTCCTTACAATTGCTAAGGACAAGGAGAGATGAGGTAATTCGGAATACTAGAGTAGAGGAAGAGGAAGAGGAAGATCAGTTAAGAGAGTCTTCTAATTGGTGGACAAATGCAATTGCTTGTTTTCGGTGTATCTAATATTATTGTTGTTTTGTAATGGATTTCGAGTACTCTTTGTGCTTGTTTAGTATAATTTTGCTTGTAAAAAATAAATTAAGAGTCTCATATTTGATGAGATTGGATTTGAAAACAATCATGTGGTTAGAGTTTTCATATTAAATTGAGGATATTGTTATGTATTACAGAGATTACTTTTCTTTTTTACTGGTTGTTCGTCTTGATGATGTCTTCTGCGTGCCCTTTCTCTATCTTTTTCATTTCTTAGGAGGATATAATAATGTAAGGTTTTGGTAAATTAATTAGAAATGGTTTCTATAAAATAAAAGGATATATGCCAAGTTGAGGTGTTACCGAGTGATTTGTCATTTTGTCTGTGGAGAGTTAGTAGAAAGTTGAAAGTCAAACATATAAAATATGTAGAAAGTTGAAAGTCATTTTGTTTTAACTTATTAGAAGAAAATATTTTGATTTGTGAGTTAGTTGCAAGTTGAAAGTCAAACATGTAAAAAATCATGAAAAGGTCAATTTAATGCATTAAAAGAAAATAATGATCATATTTTTTTATTGATATTTAAATTTTTAAATCAATAACTACATTAATTAAATACCTTTTTATTGGAACAATAAGCTATATATTTTTCTTATAACACTATCTCCAGTCCTATTTATAAGAAAAAGTTGACTTTTTAGATTTATTGTGTAAATAATGTATCTTGTCTAGAATATAGACCAAATACATCATTTATGCAATGAATCAAAAAAGTCAAATATTTCTTATAAATAAGATCGGAGGGAGAACAACTAATATGGTAACATGTGCCAAACATAGGGCGGTTTGTCGGGACTCGGATTATGGTTTGACTCACTTTGTATAAATAATAAAATATAATTGTAGAAATACAAAAGTCGATGAAATTTTAACATATAATAAAATATTTTATGTGTTTGAATAGATTGTCTAAATAAGTTTGTAATTTTTTTTTTGCCTAAATAATTATAAATATAACTAATAATATAAATTAGTTATCCTTTCAAAAAATAATATAAATTAGTTATGAAAAAAATCACAGTATGTGAAAAATACAGAGCACGGATATCTATAATTAAAATTACCACAACAATAAATTAAAAAAACATTTATTCAAAAAAAAACATGGAATAATATAATATTAGCGAGAATCAAGCACTAGATTTTAAGTTAATATTTTAGAGAAAATCGTAAATTCAATATTTTAGAACCATAAATTATTTGTGAATAAATATAGTACATGATATTGATTTCCTTCAAAAAAGATATTGATTTCTATTCAAGAATAACTATTATATTTATATAAATATATGTGTATATATATGTTAAAGTTCTTGAAGAAAAAAAAATTAAAGTTCTTGAAAAAGTTAATAAAATCTAATTCAGGCTTGGGAATGAATCATTGTTAAAGAGGAGTGATATTTGTACAACTAATATTAGACAACTTTGGTGACGACCATTTTTCTCCTCTTGTGATTGGACAAAAACAATGGAGAGAGAAAGAAGAAGAGAGAGAATAAAAACACATGTGAGTATGAGAGAGAGGGTTGTTTCTAAGAGTTGTCAAAAAATGGTTGTACAAATATCATTTCTCTTGTTAAATGTCTTGAAGAAAAACTTTATCATTCATTGCATTCTATCCAACTCGAGAAATTAGCCTCTGCATTATCTCTAAAGGATATCTCATTCACAATTTTTTTCTTCTAATTTATGCGAAATTAATGTATATATTTAATATTTGGTAATGAAATATTCATTTTTTTTTTCTGCATTAATTGCTTTTGTGTCTAATTGACTTATATTTCAATAATTATTATATATTACAACATATTATAGATATGTGCAAGAATGTATAATGCATATAGAAGATTGTCAAAATTTATTTGGTATGAATTACATTTTGTAAGGAGTGATCATGAACAATGTACTTTTTTACATTCTTTGAAGGTATATTAAAATTGTCAGAAATGATGTTGACCAATATCTTAGAGTCGGTGACATTTAGTATACACAAGTGATAGTTTTTGTGTATCATACACAAAGTTGTTTGTTACCACTGATTTGATATTAAAACGATCAATGACTTAGGTTTTATATTTATACCGTGTACCTTTCTGCACCCAAACTTTTTTTCATTTATATTAAAATTGCTCTCTCGATCAATGATTTGATATTAAAATTATTCATGTGTTTATGCGTCAATTCAATGTTGTTGTTAGTTTCCGGCCACAATATGTTATTAGCTTTTGCTCTCAGTTTCTGAATTTCTTCGCAGCTGAAGCTAGATTCTGTGCGTCAGCGGTTAAACGTCCGACGTGAGGTGGAAAGAGGGAGAGAGTGCGCGAGAGAGCAATTTTGAAGAGTGGAATTAAATTATGAGAGGGAATTGAAGGTTTTGTAAAAATTTAAATGTTCCATTAATATCTCTTTTATTTATTGAATCCATTAAAAAAAACAATGCTGGTTGATTTAAGGATGGAATAAATTTGTTCAAAAAAAAGATGGAATAAATTATGTTTCCATTATTTTTCATCATCAATTTCGGCCAGATTTGTGGTTTCCATCTCCATTTTCATTCAATCCCATTTTTGTATTTCTCCCTGCTAAAGCGTTCCATCCCCATTTTCTATCAGAGAAAGGGTTCCATTTTCATTTTTCATCCAGATCTGTGGAAACCAGAGGAAGAGTTTCTCATCCTTTTACGACCCCATTCAATTTAAGGATTATGCAAGTAAAAAGTGGGAAAGGAAGGAGATGACAGGTGGTAAGAGAAAAGAAGAAGAAAAGTGTAAGTGCGGAAGGGTGCACCATATAAATATAGCATCCAAGCCATTGGGTTTTTTAATATTAAATCAATGGTAACAAGCAATTTTGTGTATGCTACACAAAAACTATCACTTATGTATGCTAAAGGCCACCCTTAGAGTCACATTCATTTTCAACTAAAAGATGATCAAAATGTTCCCTTTAAACGATGTCTATACACAAGAAAAATGCTATAGACAAACTCTCCAACACACTCTCTATCATTGGTACACATCATCACTATTTTAAAACATAACGGAGGGAGTAACTGGCTATGGGTTCCGCTTGTTTGAAACATGTCTCAAGCGTTTTGCATAGTGTCCCTCTTAACTCCCAAACTGTCTCCGCTTTGTTAATTTCAACAACACCTTCACGTATCTCCGACTCCGTTTTGGATATGTTTGTGTTGGATTTCAAAAAACAAAGACACAAATTTTAATTTCTTTTTCCAATGGAGTGGATGAATATATTTTGCATTATAAAATTGTATGTGTTTTGGTCTTTCGATTGATACCAATCAACAATTGGGTGACATTTATTTTGTGAATTTATGATCTTAACAATCATCACCAATAAAGATAGGGAATGTGAGCACAAGTTTAAAAGCCAAATTTAAAAATAATGTATTAAAATTCATGTATTAAATTTAATTTTTAATGTTTTAATTAATTAAATGCACAAAGTTTAAGAGAATATTTCTTTTTTAGATTTCTTAACATGTGCCTCAAGAGCACAAGTTAACATTACCCATAAAGATAATTATAACTTGAATTTGTCATTATTTCAAAGGGATAGTGATTTGGGTTTTTGACCCGTTGACATCCACCAGACAAAAATTGGGTATTATTACTTTTATCCTTAATTATAAGATCTTTTGGAAAATTTTTTGTCCATTTTTACAAGATCCTTTTGGTATTTCCAATTTCATTAATTATTTCTTTACCAAAATATCCTCGTTTATTTTGTATATTTTTCTTTAATCGACAATAAATACTATGTTGAAAACATAGATTAACATTAACTCTCTCTCTCCCAAGCATAAAATTGTAAAAACACCAGTAATTATATACTTCCTCCGTTTACAATATTTGTAGCTTTGGAGAATAATTTTGTTTCAAATTACTCGTCACTTTCAAGTTTCAATGCAACATTAACTATTGGGTTGTCAAAAATACTCTTACTTATTTATTGTAGAGAGAAATAATAGAATAAAATAATAAATGGTTACGGGTATTATAGAAAAAACACACATAATTTCATCAAAAATAAAATTTATTTGATTTCTTGGTATGTATAAATTCCTCAAAAGCGACAAGCATTGTGGAACAGATGGAGTACAAATTTAATAATACTACTACCAACTCTCTTAATCCCCGTGATTTTGACACAATGGTCCTATATTTATGGACGGATATATTATTATACTCCTTCCGTCCCAAAATGTAAGCAAAACTTTGTCAACAAAAGTTAATGTATTTGATTCAAAATTTGTACTAGATACATCAACTTATATTGACCCATTTTTGCTTACACTTTGGGACAGAGAGTATATCATTTTGGTGCAAGCACCATCTATGGGGAAAACGCTTGAGATAGAGGAATAAATCAAGGATAAAAACAAAGTCGCAGATGGCAGGAAGTTGCAGAGAGAGAAATTCAAAGAACCCGTTGAAAGTTATTGTTGGAAAATTGACACATAATTAATTAATAAATAGAAATAATAATCAAGAAATATAGCAGCAATTATAGATATAATTCTCAGTAAAATAAAGAAGAAAGAAAGAGCTTATCGATCGTTGGCTGAGGCGTGCAATTGCACTGGGCTTAAGAACATTTCTTCACCACAGGTCAATCACCTAATGCAGTTGGCCTCAATGCTAGTGCTGTCCAGGATAGCACAACTACTTCTCGCTAACACTGCACATAAACTAGCAAGGGCACATGAACTACTCTTGGATGCTAAGGAAACTTGATTTATATGTATTTGTTATTTGTAATTAGAGATAAAGTTGAAACAAGAAAAAGAGGAGAATATGTATGTAAACTTCTGCACCATTCTTTTCTCCTCCCAACCCACTACATATCCTCCATCTACACGTCCATATTATTAGTTCCTATTTAAATGGACTATTAAAACCGAAAATTAGGATTAACTTAAGAGTAATGACTACCTAGTCATGCTTTGCAGCAACGGTAATGTGGCACTTAATTTGGAAAATAAAAACGTGCATATGACTCAGTCAAGAGAATAAATTAATTGATATAATAATTATAATATAATTTAAAATAAATAATTAACCACTTTTTTTGAAAGAATAAATAATTAACCACTTAAAATTCCTACAGTTATTTATTTATTTTGCATAAAAGAATATATGTTTTCTAAACCTGCATAACTGGATGGTTACCCCGTAAATTGTTCTAAAATAATGATGATGTGGACCAATGGTAGAAAGTGTGTTAGAGAGTTAGTCAATAACATTTCTCCTTTACACAAATACAACTCTCACATCTTAGCATGTAAGGCATCACAAGCTCAAATCTTCTTAGTGTAACCTTTAATCCATTTATCATATGAATCACGAATAAGACCGCCAAAACTGAAAATGTGACCCCTCTCCTTGCATGCACCATCGTTGTTGAGCTTGATCCAACCTTCTTGTGATCGTTTCTATTCTATATAAACAATGTCATTCAACGTAGGTCCAATATGAAGATGCTCCAACTTGTAATCTTCGATATCTCCAACAAATTTATCAATTTTTTCCACATTATTCCCTCAAATTTTTTTCCCAATTGAGAGAATACACCCGCCAAGACATAGAGCACAAGTAATGTTTAGAAGTATCATCAGGGTTCATGAACAAGAAAGCAGGGTTGATATACACTAGTAATAGCATGCAACAACCCAAATTAAACTCAAAGAAGAAATGCAAACCAAAGTAAACAAAGGCTAGATAGCAGCCGCAACAAGAAATAACTTCTGTTTTTTTCTTTTCTTTTCTGGAACAACTTAGGGCCACAGGCCCACAACAAATAGCTCTATTAATTTGGTGGAAAATGAAATGCTCTTGCATCACGTGTATAGTTTGGTAGCAAATTAACCTATGCTACTTGTTTTGGAATGAAAATGTCAGATAGTGAATTAGTTGAACGAATAGTCATGGAAATTGGAAAAATCTCTGCTGGCAAGGTGACCACACAAAATTATTTGTCTTACTCATAACTGTATTTCGTTTAATAAAATCACATTTTTGTTGGCAACTATAGTTTCCTAAAATGAAGAGCCGTATACTGCGATGTTTGGCTAAATTAGTGTCAAAATAAATGGGAAACCAATTTCTATCAAGTTACAAATGCAGCGTATTAATTCATTGCTTGGGTATGATGAAGTACGCGAAGATAGCATGAAAAGATTAGAAGAAGAAAGTAGAGTGGATTATGCAAAAGGTAACGTTAGTTAATGGTACAACCACTGCATATCCAACTTACAAGTAGGACCGTGGCCTAACCTATTGTTCCTAATCTCATTAAATATTTAATTCTCTTACCATACCACAGGCCAAAGCCACGCCTCATTTCCAGAAAGTTAGTACTTAATGATAGTAGTATCATATAACTGTTCTGCAAGTACTATTGTCTATTGATATACTTTTTCCAATATGTAGTGTAGGTCGGCCCTTGCAGGTTGCAGCCGCGAGCTATGACATTATAGTGTTTATGATCAATGGTGCTCTTAATTAGAACAAAAATTGAAACCAATTGGGTTGATCCAGTGACATTGACTTCAGATTTGGGAGTATGTTCCTTCTCAAGGTCTCAGATTCGATTATCTCTGATGTCAATTTAGGTGGACTAATTTATCTTATTAAAAAAATAAAAAAATAGAACAAAAATTGTGGTTCTCACGGTTCACTACTATAATACTCCACTATAAAGGACACCAATACAAAGAGAACATGATTTAAATGTCAATGTTGCAAACAAAGTGTGATATAAATTATTAATTTGGGGAAAAAAAAATAATTTGAAGGACCAATTCAAATTAAGAGTCAAACTTAATTCAAATTAAGAGTCAAACTTCTGGGTTGGTCTCATAGGATTGGCGGAGACAAATCCAAATTAAGAGTCAAACTTAAACACTCATTCGATTCTTTTTTATGTCAATTTCGGTAGAATAGTTTGGTTTCTTAAAAAAAAAGTCAAACTTAAAGATTTGCATGTGTAATTTTACATTGTACTCCTTCCGTCTTGCAATAGATGACACATTTGAAAATGTGTAATTTTGACCTAACTTACTTTGACCATATTTTTCTACTAATATACAAAGATAAATAATATCATATAAGACGTCGTTAGATTTGTCTCGATGAGTATTTTCAAAATATCAAATTTTCATAATTTTTTCTAATATATTATTCAAGATATTCAAGCTCAAAATTATGCATTGACATGCGTAATAAGATCAACTATGTCAAGTATTGTGAGACGGAGGGAGTATTTGTTTTGAATATATAAACATCTTTAACTATCAAAAACATTTCAAGTAAACTACGAAATTAATCTTTGACTTTACAAAACACTCTCAAATAAGTCTTTGAGGTTATGTATATTTTAAGGGTCCTGCTAACCGGTGTCCCCGGGGCACTGGTTAAGCATACCATAAAAGGGAATTATTACCATAAAAGGAAACTGTTTTTGACTTTATTATAAATTAATTACACAATTTCAATGCATTAATT
>Ga0228710_1000671_pt1 | contig 46020 bp, 22 predicted proteins | sample MedpolnodulmetaG_FD_177995 | JGI IMG/M metagenome (GOLD analysis project Ga0228710, IMG submission 177995) | Root nodule microbial communities from Medicago polymorpha collected in Santa Monica, California, United States - pink nodules | ecosystem: Host-associated > Plants > Roots > Nodule... | reverse complement strand
AAGTCATTATTTTCTCTCTTGGCTACGTTTGAAAATGATTGCCATGACGACTTTGAATCAATGTTTTTAATTCAATCAATGATTTAATAATGATAATCACTCAAATTCCCCCTTATCTGCACATGCTGCAGCCATAGAACACATTAATTTTTCTGCAATTGAAGTACATAAACCAGACCAAATTGTTTTTCACTTGTGCATAGCTCCTGTACGTTGTATGAATCAAGCTAACTTCCAATCCTCCAATAGACTTCAACTGTGTTTATCTCCCTTGGATTTTCATCATGAGCCACAACCTTTGGGCCCATGACCTTAAAACACAAACAGCCAAGCCATTTATCATAGCAAACAATGTTCTCATATTGGTCATAGGTCTCATAACCTTATTTCTTTCATTCACATTTTAACTTTTTGTTTCATTCACTGAGTACTAGAAGGGCTATTTAAGGATTGTATTCAAATATCAATTCTCTCTATTTCTAAACAGAATCTTTTTCAAGTTTTGGTGATTTTTAGCAAAGTCTAATTATATAATTAAGATTTTTCAAGAGAGGAAAATTTTGCATATACAATACAAATCATTGTGGTTGACAACAAAACACAGATCATTAAACATATAATTATGTTTGAGATGAGATTGAGATAACTCAAACTGGTGGATCCTAAATTGAACTTCTTACAGATATATCAGTTTAGAGAAATCAAAGCAAGCAAAAGAAAAACACCTATTTTTCCCACCCTCCTAGTCTTGTTTCAGGGTCATAGTTAGAAAACAGCCGAAATTCATTTCCAAGTTTACTGGAGTGATGGGGTCTAAAACCACAAGGATGCAAACCCAAGATCTCAGCTGCACTTTCTTTCTGCACTTCACCTATAATTACAAAACCCAAGGTTGTATACAGTTTTATATTTTAGCAATTCTTTAGATTGGTGATCTCATTATGAACAATCTATTAAGAGTAAATAATCATTTTCAATGCTGTGATTGTTACCTGTGAGTAGAAGCAAAAATGACTCTCCAGGTTGTCTAAGAAAAGAAATTGTTTCAGCAACTTTCTCCAAACACTCTTTGCTCTATTACCAAAGCAATTAGAATAATTAGGTAAACAACAAGATTATTTTTATATAAATTATAAATAATCTACAATATTATAGTTTCATATCTCCCTAGCTTAAGTCATTAACTGCATTCACTCCGATTTTGAAGGAACTTTTCTTTTAAATTATTCTCTTTACAGTTTGAAAATTAACTCAATTCAGATTCAAAAAGAAAGAAATATAACTGGACTTTTCTTTTTAAGTATTCATGACACATACAGCTCAACTCAGCAAAAAGAAATATCCCACAAGATAATTATGAAGCAAAACAAAATATTAGATTTCATATTGATTAGTGATTACAATATACCCACAAGGCTGACAATATCTACTTCATATCCCATAATCCTGATACTTTTAATTAGAAAATGAGGAAAAAAATACAATGGATGAGGAAGAACTAAAATTGAGAGATGTTCAACGCAATACATTGGTCACTAAATTTTGTAAAGCAGGGATCTATGCTTTCAAAAATAGACGAAGAAAAAGAGTGATGCTACTTGTACACTCCAAAATAAATATATGCCCTTTTAAATTTGACATCAAAAAAGAGGAAAGTCTCACATTTGTCATGAATAAAAAAACTAAACTCAAGAGAAGTTCAACCAACACAATGCATTAGTCATGAAAAATTTAGGAGACTGGGAAATTGGAATTGAAGCCTTTATAAAATAGAAGAAAATACTAATGCTACTATTGACTCCAAACTAAAAATATAACTTTTATCTGCATTGACTGCATATACTATTGGGAGAAAAGAAAGAAAAAGACGGAGAAAAATTGTAAAACATCAAAAGATTGAGTGAAAATGATTCAACTCACTTTAGATTTGAGTACATCAGTGTATATGTAAGTATATTAGGAAAAGAGCTAGCTAAGCTAACTCTAACTGCTTGTGATTAACAAATACTGTAGTGACATTAGTGATAAGTACAAGGTGTACATCTCATTTAGGATCCAATATTCAAAATAGCAGGATCTAAGTATTAACTGAATCAAGATATAAGGTTCAAAAACCATTTTTCACAGAGAAAAAACATAAGATTGCAATTGCATAAACAACTGGCATAAGTGGAAGTAAAATAAAAGGTATAGATCATGTGAGTATGTCACCAAATTAAAGGAGGTAAAATTACTGCAATTAACTCTCACCAAGTAAGGAGGATCAGCAACTATAACTTTGTAGGAATTCTTCAATTCTGATGGTAACTCCTCGGGGTGATTGTAGTCATAGAATGTGAAATCACTTCCATATTGCTCAAAACGTTTGTCATACTCAAGAAGTTGCGCAGAAACATTGGGATCCATTTTCTGAAAATTGAAAATAGATAAACGATCTCAAAATCATTCTTACAATCTGGTACAAACCTGACTAGAAAGGTTACTTGTAATCACATTTTCATATCATATTTCATCCAATGAGACTCTCAACACACCCTCTCACGTTCAAGACTGGATACCTAGAACATAACCCAATTGGCCGATGGCAGATGGCCCAACAAACCTTTAAAAGCTCCAATACCATCTTAAAATTTGGGTTGAGCCTAACTCAATTATACAAAACCGGTTGGTAAAGTGAAAGAATCCCCCACTAATAAACACTATCATCCAATTTGGGACTCTAAACAATAATTAGCAATAAACCACAATATCATACGATTGAAGATTGCTAATTGCCTTGTATTATAGTCAACACTGATAGTTGAACACCTTGTACTTACTAACAATCATTTTACACCTCATTTTATCTCTATCTCTCTTTCTATCCCATCATTTTATCTTATCTCTCTCTCAAAGTGTATACACCCAATGAGATGTCCACAAAACATTTTTTCCCTATACATTCCCTTGGAGAAATGATATTTGTACTACGAACTTGTGACAATTTTTGGGACAACTCACATTGTGTTTTTAATCTCTCTCTCTCCCTCTTTCCCTCTATTTTTATCCCCAAAAGAAGAGGGAAGAAATGGTTGTCCCAAAAATGTTTGTTTGAATTGAATTATTTCAACTTACTTTATATAAACACTACTGAAACTAATTGACATAGCTTCCACTTATTTCCATACTCTCCACAATATTTTATAAAAACAATCTTATTTATTCTTGTAATTGAAACAGTATATACAAAAGCGCCGCTATGAAGCACGCACAGACACGGACACCGGACACGCCGGCAACAATAATAGTTTGAGAAATTGATATAATTCAATGTGCTCATATGTGATAGTGTCGTGTCGAGTGACGTGTGTCCGACACCGAGTTACACCTAATCCGATGAATGACAGTGCTTACTTAAAAGCTGTTTATCCAAACAGGCCTATTGAAACAAAAGCAATAACAGAAATGAGGAAAGTGTAGTGAAATTTGAACAATATTTTTGACAACTACCATGACAACTTCTTTTTCCTCTCTTTCTATTGGTCAAAAACAAGAGAGATAATAAAAAGAGTATGAAAGAGAGAGTTGTCAAGAAGTTGTCATAAAATGGTTGTACAAATATCATTTCTCACGAAGGTAGAAATACCTTGAGATAAGCATAAAGAGTAGGACAAGCAATACAAGCAACACGAGAATCAACGCCATTGCTGCAAAGAGTAAGAACCTCTTCAGCAACTGTCTTTGCAGTTTCTGAATCATACCAGAACTGACTCAGCCTCCAATCTTCAGATACAAGAGAAACCTCCTCAGAGTCGTCTCCGGCGGCATCGGAGTGACTCTGCTGTTCGGAGAGGAATTCTTTGAGTGCGGAGAGAGCATGGGAGCTTAGAACTGGAGTGTCGTCATCTTCACTGTGTTCGGTCACCGAGTTAGGGTTCAGTTCGAGTTGCTCCGCCATGCTTGTGTAATGTGGGGTGATGATGGGAGAACGAAAGGAATGGTATTTTGGACCGGGTCGGGTCAGTATATCTCTTTATATGGTCCGATTAACTAATCAAACACAGACACGAAGCAAACGCCCAAAAGAATGTAAATTTGAGATTATCAACGATAAATCTTAATTAAAATTACAGGCATACATATTTTACATTCTTATATTCTAACAAATTATACTTATTTTTTCAACGATACCAATAATATAACAAATATATTATCTTTAAAAAAAATATAACAAATATAATTGTTTTGAAGAATAACAAATATAATATAAATTCTTATCTTTGTAAATGACATAAAAAAATAACTTTTTTATGGTCAAATTTATTTAAAGGGTATAATTAGAATGAGAAAAAATTATTTCAAAACAATCTATTTTCTTTATATGTAGTCTATATTTGAGATACATAATGGTGTGTTAAAGAAAAATTTGATGGAGCTTCTCTAGCTAATCTATGAGCAGCACAGTTGACGTGTCTTTGAATGAACTTCAGATCAAAATTATTGTCATATAGTTCGATATACCATTGCTATTACAATAAACACTATCAACCACTGTTTTCAGTCCATTTCAAAATCCATATTCACCAATTGAAGGTCCTTAACCCATTGTGAAGCGGATAATAGGTCTAGAGCCTCGCCCATATGAACATCAATTACCGGTGCAAACCATTCCGTCTTTGCAAGAACAAATCCCTTACTTGGTTTTGTCCATTGCATACAATCTCGATTTGTTGTAGTACTTAGTCTTATATTACGAGAAAGCTGTGCATTTTGCCAATGATGAGCAAAGGAGCCGTACTTTCACAGATGTCTTGAATTGTTTCAGTTGCATCATTCTAAACTATTGTTTTTATGCTTCCATAGGCTCCACATGGTGACTCCAAATATTTGTTTTTGGTGGGAATCCTGCTGTTGGATAATTGAGAAGATATTATCCGCACGAGAGGACATAGGTTGCACTACCTTCAAAATTATGTTCCATATAGACCGATGTGCTGCCAGCATTTTATGCTTATATTATCACACTCAAAAAAACAAGTGACTATTGTCTTCATTAGGTCTTGCATAAACAGCACAGTTAGTTGAACACAACACACCACACCATGACTTTGTAGTCGTATGTGTATTGGTAAACAATTGCGACAGACACGCCATAGAAAGTTTTTGACTTTCGATGGGAGTTTGAGATTCCAAATACTAATCTGGTGGCCTATTACGCGGTGCCAAATCGTAGCATTATCGTTACTGATAATATCATGATACACACTCTGAATTGTGTAGTGACCATTTTCTCAAACATCCAGGTAGCCATATCATGTCGAACCGAAGGCAGCAGTGGTGTGTTGTATATGTCTATTGTTGTATCATTGTCAAAAACATAAGTTTTTAAAAACCTCATTCCACTACTCATGGTGTGTAGTTATGTTGTAGGCGTGAGATGTGTTTGGTCACCAACTAGGCTAGTGCCAAACCGATATGGATTCCCCGTTCCAAATACACTCCACACATTGTACGTTATGGCCTATAGATGCGTCAAAATAATGTCTCACATAATATTTAGCTTTGAGTAAATTACAGATTAGAGTCTGACTTATTAACTATCATACCGACCATAGCCATGTTGAAAAACTAAACTCCTGAATCAGGGTTCCAACGATATGAATATATCAGGGTTGGTCGACCTATGTCGAGGCTTAAAACAAAATTTTAGGTAAAACCTTTGTGCTCCAAGTGCACAAGTTGAGGTAGTAAAATTTTGGTGTTCAAAACCTATGGATCAGACTAACTTGTGCTCCAAGGGACCAAGTTGAGGTAAAAATAAACTCCAAGAAAACTTCTGTTCCATCAACAGTTTATCACTTGAAAGATTGAGTTGCTATTCTATTCATAGACAAATAATCATTTTCACCGCATCAAAGATTTAATAAATTATTTATTTACTAAATGACTCGAGCTTTAGCAAATACCTCTCTCTAAGACACATACCTAATGTAAGGAGGTAACTTGTAAGCACAGATCGTCCAACCATCTGTTTTATGACTTTATGCTTATGCTTTATAATCACCCATAATTTTGCATAAATGAAACATCAGTTGGCCATAAACCCATAAACCATCGTTCAAATTATCATATTATAACTTTTGAAGGTTGATAATCAAAACTAAAGTCTCAAACACATTGTACGTTTTAACGAACAAAATCACTCATAATGTGCACAACGAAAAATCTAGGAAACTAAAGCCCATAAAACTTCATTAAATAAGGTACAAAGATAAAACAAAATCTGAGATGCCAATGATGCTGCCACAAGCTGCTTAACGATTTGCCTTAGCAACTCTTTCAATTTCATCCTTTTTCTTGATTGCATAGCTGAGAGATAAAAGTGTTTATCATTAAGTCGGATAATTTAAAAGACTAAAATAAAAGAGATATTGGCATGTGTACAGGTATGAAATTTGAATAAGCATACCTGTTTGAAGAACCTTTTGCTGCATTAATAAGTTCATCAGCAAGACATTCAGCAATTGTCTTAATATTTCTAAAAGCTGCTTCACGTGCACCAGTAGTTAGAAGATAGATGGCTTGATTAACACGGCGAAGGGGTGAGATATCCACAGCCTGTCTTCTCACAACTCCAGCAGAACCAATACGGGTAGCATCTTCACGAGGTCCACTGAAAAAAGACACAAGTGCATACACAAATAAATCAGATCTGAATTCCAAATTTTGAAACATTAATATTTTTTTCATAACAGAACATATCAAAAACAACAAAAGGTAGTAGCATATCAATGAAACAAAAAATCAGCATAACTTGCAACACTTGACAGAACACTTTTGGGTACATCCTAATATTAAGTCCATGCTAACCTTTTAGACAATGGGTAAATAACAACCTCAGAAAATAAACTAGAAGGGCATATTTAAGCAACAAAGCAAAAACCACCCACAAGCATAAAAACAATCATAATTCTATTTATTAAGGAGAATGATCAGATAGAGCTAATACATAAATGCCATCATCCAGGCAATCAAACCAATAGGGAAATAACCAATCATCATGTCATTCTCCCACTCCAATATTATCACTGTTCAATGCTTAAAAAACACAGTAGATTTAACATCAAATCAAAACAACTCATGAAATGTAAGATATCACAAAGGCTGTTCTCTAACAATATCTTATCTTCTGCAAAGTGCTTTGTTAATTATAAATTGCAAATAAACATGAACATTTCATGAGTTATGATTATAATTCTGGTGGTCAAACCATAATAGGAAACAAATTATTCATCATTCCATCCTTCAAATCAAGGGAGCAAGTAAATGGTAACACCATCCAAATTCAAATGATTCACACTTATTTGATGAAAAACATTGGCAAAGTATATTTACAACAACTTTAACTTTAATTACTTGAGTATTACTTATAAATATCTTTTATAGTGGTGGCTCTTAAAATAAACATAAAAAGGAAGTTGTTTTTATGCTGTAACAGAACCATATTTCTAATTAATTTTTAATTACATATGAAAAAAATGAGCTGGAATGTTAGGAGAATGGTCAGATAGAGCTAATACAAAATGCCATCATTCTGGCGGTCAAACCAATAGGAAAACAAATATTCATCACTCCATTCTCCATTCCAAGCAATCACAACAAATACACAAACATCATTCAAATTCAAATCATTTACACTTGTCTGATAAGTAAAAATACAAATGTTTTTTTCAATCTTCTCAACAGTCATGACTAAGGAAACATAAAAGGCATATCTTCATAAAAAATAATAAATAAATAAAAAATGTAGATGGAATGATATGAGAATGGTCAGATAGTTCTAAAAAAATTGCATCATTCTGGCAGTCAAACCAATAGGGAAACAAATATTCATCATTCCATTCTCCATATCAATTCAGAAAAAAATATTTAAAAAAAAATGAACAACCAGACCACAATAATTACAAACCTAAGACAAATCCCACACTATCACTCAAATTTTCTACAGCCAACAAAAACATAGAAATATCATTTCCCAAGTGTTTATTAATGATAACTTGCACTTAATTTACTCAATTCTTTTCAATGTCCTCAACAATCATTACTAATGAAACATAAAAGGTTTATTTTAGTAAGAAACAATATATCTAATTAGATATTAAAAGAAAAATTAACTGGAATGTTAGGAGAATGGTCAGATAGTTCTAATACAAATTGCATCATTCTTAGTCAAACCAATAGGGAAACAAAAATTCATCACTCCATCCTCCATATCAAACCAGAAAATAAAAAATCAACATTTCAATAATTAAAAAAACATCCAACAATTTTCACAATATCAAACTCAAATTTCTACAGCCATCAACAATCAACAATTCATACCTGTTGACGACAGCATCAACGATGACCTGAATTGGGTTCTGGTCAGTTAACAAATGAATAATCTCCATAGCATGCTTAATGATCCTAACAGCCATAAGCTTCTTTCCATTGTTCCTCCCATGCATCATGAGAGAGTTAGTGAGCCTCTCAACAATGGGACACTGTGCTTTCCTGAATCGCTTCTTCGAGTATCTACCAGCAGTGTGTGGAACATATGTTGCATGTTTGGATCTTGCTCCAATGTAATCCCCAAGAGACAAATCAGTAATCTGATATAATCAAAATTCCAACATTAATAATCACTACATTTTTTAATTACCAAAACACAAAATCAAATTAATTGAAATAAACAAAATTCCAGTATACATCAGAAAACTAAAACATAAAATACAAAAATTTAAACAAAAAAAAAAACAGAAATTTTTACAACATTTCAGACAGAGTAATTAAGTATTAATTTAAACTAACTAAGTAATTAAAAACGAAATCTATGATGAAATTGAAGAAATGTGAAAAAATAGACCTGAACGTCATCAAAGCTCCAGCGGTTGAAGAGCTTGACTTCGATCAGGTTTGGATCTGAAACGACTGCAACAGGTTCTTCAATGACATCAGCCATGGCTGCATAAAGAAACGAAGAATGAGAAACAATGGATACAGATAAGGAACGAAGATTCAAAGAATGTGAAGGAAATGAACGAACCGTGATTGTTGTGGATGCGGCAACCAAAGTGAAGCTGCTGAGAATGGAGAAGGTATGGTATGTGATAAACCCTAATTTTGGTGCATTGGTTCATGGGTATTTATTTTGCTGTTTTGGTGGATCCATTTTTTGTTTGGGCCGGACCCATTGTTTTCTTTCATGATTTAGAATGTTAATGGCGATGGAAATTGCTTTTTCCACCGTTCTCTTTTCTCACGCACTCTCTAATAAAATCATACGAAAAATATGTTTGGATTGTATAATTTGAACTCTATCAACACAAGAGTTGAACTGTTTGTGATAGTATGGTCAGTTTAAGAATTATACTCCTTTCAATCACATTTATAAGTAAAAAACAATTTTTTATGTACATCTAATAATTAATGTATCTAGCCCGTAAATATGACCGGATACAATAATTATTCAATGTACCTAAGAAATGATTTTTTGCTTATAAATGTGACCGGAGGGAGTACTAACTATTTTAACTCATTTTTTCATTGTGTTTCTTGTGTTTTAGGTCATTGTGCACCGCTTCTGTCGTATCCTAATCGAAAATTCGATTTTCAAGCTACTTGATCAGGTTGCTCTAAAATGCCCAGAAAATCAAGAAGAAGAAGAAAAAGAACAAACTTTTAGAGTCCGTTTGGTGCACATGATAAGGAGATAGGATATGATAAAACTATCATATCCTGATCTAATCTGTCGTTTAGTGCACCAATAGGAAATGATAAGTTAAACCTATTTCTAATCATATCCTATTCACCCTTTGTTTTTCTAATCCTTAGCTTTTAGTGGGTTAGCAACCTGATAGCAAAAACATCACACGTGTATTATTTTATTAACAAAGAATCCATCTTCGACTCCCACTACAACCACTCTGACTTTCAATTTTATGTTGATTATATCAATCTCTAATCGACATCAATTTTCCAATCGACATCAATTCCTGATCCTAATTCTATGATCAGCCATCAACGAACGGATAGAATAATGATAAGCATAGAATTTCTAATCGACATCAAAGGAATAAAGGCAATTCAGCAATTTTCCAATTGACATCAAATTTATGTTCCTAATTATGTTGTTAATTTCTGATTCTAATTTACATCAATTTCCAATCGACATCAATTTGAAGTCAATTTATGTTATTCATTTACATCAATTTCTAATCAACATAAATTTACATCGATTTCTGATTCCTAATTCTGTGCTAATCAACATCAAATTTTTGCCATGAATATTTGAGTTTGTGTTTTCATCGTTGCTGCATGCTTGAGTTTGTGTTTCCATGAATATGAATATTCTCATGTCAAATTTTTGCTGAACATTTTAGTCTATCGTTTCTTTGTGTTAATTGACAAAAAAAAATGTTATCCTCTTTCTTATCATACGTGCATCAAACACATGATAAACTAACGCCTATCCTGTCACTATCATATCTTATCCTTATCCAACTGTTTATCCTATCACGTGCACCAAACGGGATCTTATATGAGGGACTTTTATGAGACTACGCACCTAAAAATCCAAATTCCATTGTTTAGCCCTGTTTTTCATTTTTTTTTTATTTTTTTGTATTTTCATAAAAAAAATCAAAAAATAAATTACTTTTTTTATTTTATTTGATAAGTTTTGTCATTTTCTACTTTATTTTTTTGTTGGTTTTTATAAGCAAAATTTGAAACTGCTTATTATATAATTTGAACCATGTTTTTTTATTATATCAACAGAAAAGGGTTGAAAGACTTTCCAAAAAGATATTTGTATGTAGTGTGTTTGGTATTTTTTTGTCAAATATATATTTACAAATTACTAATTTTATCATAACTTAATTTTTTAAGGAAATTTTATTATATATATAGCAAAACACATTAACTTTTCCATAAAAATTCAATGGACGTGTATAAAAAAAAATCAATTTTGAAGAATTTGTTAAGACGTTATGTTATTTGGGAAAAGAAAAATCAATTTGAGGTGTATTTTTTTCCATGTGTGAGACACATTAGAGTTCATTTCTTTTTCTAAATAACATAGCTCTTCTTTAAAAGTGTAAAAGTATCTGACAATCAAATTGGTAGAAGTTAAGGTGTATGGTGCAAAGAAGTCTTCGACCAAATTTAAACCCCATCAAGTTTTTTGTGACATCTCCACAACATTCACTCAAAAACAATCAATAAATGTTACTCTCATGAGTAACCATTTTAATATCAAAGAAGTCAACACATGTTTAACAATAAAACACAAACCATAACTTAAGGTTTAACCACTTGGAGGAAGAACATGTTTAACCATTAACTAGAAGTAATAAGCCAAAGTATTACCATTTAAAGGAGGCAACAACTTTTTAACGAACATAGGATTGAAGCTAACATTCAGAAAGTCATAAGATAAATCACTCAAGGTGAAAGCAAATTATCAATAGTTGACCATCACAAATAGAAGTAAAGCTAATATATCAACAAAGAAATATATCACCAAACAATTGATGCATATAGAGCTAGTGTCATGTTGAGAACAAATAGCTTAAACATAAACATCATTTGTTTCCTTCCAAACTAAAATTGAAATGCTTCAAGGCTCATATTAAGAAGGTACACACGAGCATCATCACCATAACGACTATTATGTTATTGGCACAAATTTTCAGTGGCAGCAAAAACAATATAATGAAAATCCAAACTCAATGACCAATGGACTATAAAGTACGAAGCTAAAATTTCTTTAGCAAATACAACTCACAATAACCATGAAGGAGGCTCCCTCAACTAAACCAAATAGCATTCAACATAGTTCAATGGACCAGCAGGAAGCAATAAGATCTACAACACCAATGAATTGAAAATGGATTGTCACTTTTGGCAAGAAAAATGATTTAAAACAAAGCATGTATAATTAGCTACTAGTGGAACCATTGAAATCCATCATCACATATGATAGGACCTTTACCAGGCATTTTGTGAGTGTGATGCTGCCATATCAACATTTCATGTTCTATTTTCAAAAGTCATACAAATTGCAAACTATAAGAATAATCACACATAAGCAAACCAAATTCAATAAATCTTACCAAAATTAGTTCAACCACTATAATCCAAATCCAGCAAATCTGATTTACATGTTGCAAGAATATGAGCACTAGCTTTATAGTAAAAATTTCAATATTATGATTAAATTTTAAGAGCGAGAAATTAAACAATAAAGGGGATAATTTAAATGTTATCGAAGTAATTTATTTCTATAACATCTATATAATTTATAGATTTTACCTTCTATGGGTGACACACAAGCAATACATTTTCTCTATTTTCTTATGTTGACGTGAATCGTGTGTATGCATCAATAGGATATTCACGCATTATAAGGGTAACAAAACCAAGCTTTAAGGCAGTAATAACTGAAAGAGACTAGATAAATCCTTTGAAAGATAAGTAGAAATGAAATTTAAACCTTTTCTAATGTAAAACTAGGAATATATTTGGATAACAAAACTAAAATGGAAAATAAAATGAGAAAAAGAAAAATGAGAAGGAGTTTTTTTTTTTAATCTTGACATGTTTTGAAACATTTAGTCTCAATCTACGCTAAATTGAATAATGCATTTTTTTGCGTTGAATTTTTTTATAATATACAACGGAAAAAATGCAGTATTCGATTTAATTGAAAAAACATAATACAACATTAAGATAAAAAGTAATTAAAATTAGATAAACAAACTTAACATAACACAATATAAGTCGTCATAACATAATCACACTCTCACTCCACTACGCCAAAAAAGATGTCTAATAACACTTTTTTTGACCTTTAATAACACTTAAAAGTGCTATTTATTAAACGCGCCGCTTTTGTAAGTGCATCCTCTTTAATAGCCCTTTTAAACTGTTATTACAAGCCTAGTTTTTAATAGCATTTCTTGAAAGCGCTATTGTAGTATCATTATAGTACTATCAAAGAGGTTTGGTCTATTGAATAGGATTCATGAAGTATTTAATAACATCTAGTTTAAAAGTGCTATCATAATATGTGTATTTTTAATAACATTTCCTTTACAAAATATTATTAAAAGGCCACTTTTTTTATTAAAGCTAGGTGAAAAATTATTACAATGATTGGTTTGTAACCCAATTGCAGCCATATTCTTTTCAAATTGAGAATTTCAAAACAATGGTTAAAAACCTATATTCAATTTCCAATACCAAATTACATTTCAATTACTCATTGCATATGCAATATGATCAATCAATATGCATTAATCCAAAAATCTTGTTTACAAATATCATAACAAAGAGAGAATTACAAAGTTAAAATTGTGGATAAAACCACGATGCTAAAAACAATATTTGAAACAAATATTCTACTCATATTTCCTTAACTAAAGAATTACCAGCTAAATTAAAAAACAAGGACAAAACAATAGCAACAACTAGTAACAACTTCTATAACCAAAAAAAAACTAGTAACAGCTTCACCCAACCAATTGGACTTTCCAACTTGCACGCAACAACAGCTGAACCAAAAAAAATCCAAATTATCCATCTCTCATAGCCGCAAATTAACCCCAACAATTTCAACCTTCTAATTCAATATGAACCACATATACAATGACCTAGTTAGGAAGAATATCAGCTTCTTGGTTTTCTGTTTCATGGAAGAAATATTAATTATGTCAAACTGAATTGTCAAAACAGTTCGGTAAAACCAAAAAGGTCAACTAAATAGTTATTTTGAACAACCTTGTACTCTTTTCTCTTCTCAATAGTTTCGAAGCAAAATATTAACTAAAACTAGCTCAAAATCTCAAGGTAACAAACTACTTCTAACATAAACAATAAAATCATCAGCTTTCAAAAGTCAAACATTTAAGTTATATGTTTATATAAAATTATTATACATGTCTTTATTTTCTTGAGTTGTGTATCATTATAGCTGATAGATTACCTTTTTATGCTTACCAAATTTGTTTTTATTTATCATAAAAAAGGGTACACCATACTAGGAAAAAAAAACACAACAAAAACTCCTCAAAAACATCATTCACCACATAGGTAGTCCAATCCTCCTTGACATCAGTTAACTTATCTTTAGAGTAGGTGCGACATTTGTGGTCAGGAAAGTACTTCAAATATAAATGAATAAAATTGAGTTAGAACTAAATTACATTAATATGATTACAAATTAATAATAATTAAAATCACGTACATTTTCATTTTCCATGATAACCTCTTTCATATATCGCATTACAAAATATCCACAGTCAATAATATTAATTTGACAGGGGCACTGCAAAAAAAATAAAAATTACATTGATTACTTTTACTCTACATAATTGTATAAAAAATACTTTAATTTCAACATACCTTCATTTTTTGCCATGTGATTTTTTTGACTTGGACACTTTAGAATTAATGGGCACGATAAATTTGCAAAGCACTATCAAGATTAATTCAACTTCAAATGAGTAATTATTATAAATAATCGTACTTATGTAAATGTGAAATTAAAAGAGTCAATACTCATTTATCAAACTTTGTTTTTAAATTTTGATATTTTGTTGGCTCACCATTCAACGGGTCCATGTAATATATCATCTCAGCATCAGGATTGATTTCAAGCAACACCCAATGTTTACTGCACCCAACATTTAAATATTATAATAAAAAATTTGCATTAAATATATTTTGTTGACGCAACTAAAAATTTGAATAAAATTCTCACCCTATATTGCAAGGTGCAAGAATCATCCTATCCTTGAACTCCTTATCTTTCAAGAGTATTTTTGCTATATTATTTCCTTGATTATCGTCCCGTGATACATGTGGGGATACGAAGGAGAACTTGGTTATTAATCCATTTGGACTAATGAACTTGTCAAACAAGTACCTTCAAATTAAAAACAATTAAAGATATTAATATTACCTCACAATATAAATAACATTAATATTAATTGATTGATCAGATTAGAGAACATTGGTAATAATAGATGTACCTGGTAAATATAGTGATAATAGAGGCACTTAACCAGTTATGATCAATAATCTCTTTTATATTATCAACACGTAGACGCTCTAAAAACTCTTCACCAAATATACTCTCCTCCATATTTATATGATTGAGGATCCAACATTCATCATCTTTGTTGTATACATTTCATGGAACAGTAAATTTGCTAGACCAGATGAACCACCAACTTTAGGAGACTCTTGAATTTTGAATTTTTTGTTGTTTTTGTTAGGTGGTTGTTGGATATTCTTATCTTTGTTTTGGAATTGATTAGGAATCTACATAGTTACATTAATGAAGGTTAGTGATAAAATAGGTATATATTACCTTGCGATCAAGCAAGTATATAATAAGTAAGTTACCTTTTCACATTCAACAACAAATTGAAGAAGTTTAAGTGTCCTTAGGCAATAGAGAATTCGATCTTAACCTTGACATATTCAGGTGGTAATGTAATGTCGTGCACTATATTACCTTTGTGTTATATAGTTTACCATGAGAAACCAAACACCGACTTGAGGATGATAAGTAGATATCAACAGACAAGAGACCCTAAACCATTGCGATATGAATGTAAACATTATTATCATCATTGAGCAAAATAAATATTGGAATTTATGAGTTAATAAACAAAGTAATTACCTCTGGAATGTTGCCAAATGATAAAGCGTTGCAAGACCTTTTATCACTAGGTTTTTGCCTCTCTACCACTTCTTTTGGTTGTCGTCTCTCTGATACTTCTTCAGCTACTTCTTAGGTTGTTTCCTCTCAGCCACTTTCTCAGTTTGTTGCCTCTCAGACACTTTTCTAGCATGTTGCCTTTCTGCCACTCTTTCAGGCTGACGTATCTCTATTATTTCATTGGTTTGTTGCCTCTTTAACTTATCTCTCTCGAGCCTCTCTCTCTCTCTCTCTCTAACACCTCAACTTTAAGTTTTTCAAGGTCCATTTGTGTGGGGTGAATTTGACGTGGAAATATGTCTCTAGAACTTTCCCCATAACCATAACTCCTAACACGGACAAAACATGGTCCATATATTGAAAGCAAGACGCACACAGCTGCCAAGAGACAAAGATAACATGTAAAGGTTCCGTATATATGAGGATGAAACCTATAAACCCAACAAAAACACTCAAATGAAACCACTACTACAAACTACCAAGAGCCGACAAGAACAAGGCCACTGCTGGCCCTATGGGAACAAGAAGCTACATAACGTCCCTTGACAGCGCATGGAGGCAACAACAACATGGCAAAACAACAGCAAAACATGTTATAAAGATGTGATTGCAACCCAACAAAGGGTGATGGTTTGTTGTTGTTTTGGGAATTCTACCATTCTCTGTTACGGATACGCATATTCAATGTAGATTTTGGCAAGAATGAGGTATAGGTTATGAAGCATGTGTCAATCCACTTAGATTCATCTTAGCCAGAAATATTGTTTGACTTACTTGCCACCTATGAGTTGAAGGTGATATATCAGCCTTATGATTGGGATTTGAATTATTAGTGTGTTATATGTGGTTTTGTATATATGACATTGATATTCCTCCTAACTAATGTTCCAATGGTAAATTAGAAATTAGCATTATAGTAACTAACACCACAGGTTACTTCTTTTCAATTTCTCACCCATCTATTGAAATGTAATTTTTTTGGGTACAATATTGAAATGTACTTTACCTAGGAAAAAATATCTCAATTTTTTTTAATTCTTACCGTGCCCTTTATTCTCACCTAGAGTGTACATAACTTTTAGGTACTAAAATTGTGAAATGCACCTTGTAATGGCCATCAAATACAATGGTTGTATTTTTGCACAACCGTATAGTCATAGATGGTTTAGAGCATTCCAAGGAATTGTTCTTGCTTAATTCAGATGAATCTATGTTGCATGCAGTTGAAAGTAACTATAAAATTAGAATGTCGACATTATAGTCTACTAATTAGAATGCCGATAACAGACAAGCCATACTGCAACCCAACAACATAAACCGCATTTGAACACCAAAACAACAGCAAGTCATCACCCTTTATTCTAGGAAACAAGTCCTTAATACTCAGGCTCACCACAAAACATAACGATATTTACTCTATTCCATATTATTCATACACTATGAGACAACGATTAAACCACCATATTTAGGCTTTAAATTAAGAATAGATAGTTTATAAGGCAAAAGTTAGAAACAAACAACAACTTTTTTCCTGTTAAATAATGATATAAGAGCGGATTTTTTTGCAGACAACAAGGGTGTCTTGGAGGTATCCAAAGATCACATATGAAGAGAGGAGAAACATGACAGAAGAGCAGTTGAACCATATTCTACGACACACCTCTCCTTGCTTCAGCTCAAATGCACAAGTACTAGTGTTCGACAACTGTCAGCGTAGGTGTTCGACACCACAAACAACATCGACACATATCATTACATTCAATCACTTTCAGTTTATTAAGTGTCGGTGTCAGTGCGACCTCTCAAATTCGGAAAATTCTAGTCAAATTCTATAAACATAACAAACAAAAAAAACTAACCAAATTATATCACACTAATATACAAAAATAAATCATAAAATTGAAAACAATTTCTTAAAAAATAAAATTCTACTATAAGTACACCACCGAAATGGAAAATAAAATCTAAAAAATAATAATTAATACTTAGCAATACACCACCGAATCCGGCGAAAGTTGTTCAGTGTGTCTACGGTGAGGGTGAACCCAACGATGAGGGTAGGGATCTCACCAAAGAAAAAGACTCTGATTTACAATTCACAATAGATTCTCGAGTTCTTCAACAACAATAAACAATTTCAATTTTAGCATACACAAACTATATTGGTAAGAATATTATAGGCAATAAATAAGTAGAATAGTTAAAGTTTTGTTAATTCTAACTCTTAATTTGTTGAAGAACCTTTTGATTTAATTCAATTATCAAACATCATTCAATGCTTCAACAAAAATCGGTTTGCAGTTCACCCTAAAGAAAAAAGGTTCAAAATGAAAAAGTCTTTTAAATACCACATATTTATGTATATGAATAAACTTCCAATGATAATTAAAATTCAAGATGTAGAACATCACAACAATTACAAAAAAATTAACTAAATGGAAAACAAAATTGTATCACAATAAATTGAAAAACAGCTCAAATTTTGGGATTAATAAAATCAATGAAATAAATAAATCAAAGAAATTGAGAAGTGCATTATACCTGTGTCGCTGCATGCATGGGATGAAATGAGAGATGGGGTTCAATGGGTTGTGAGATGTGGAGTTCAATGAAATGGGGGTCTGGGTACGAGAGAGATGGGGTTCTGATGAGAAGTGGGGTTAGATGGTGGTGGAAGTTATGGGATTTGATGGTGGTGGTTGATGAGTCGATAAATTAGTATTTTTAATATGTTATTTGAGTTTATTATATTTAGATTTGATTTAGTTTTATTTAAATATTATTTCCTTTTTGAGCTATTTTACTTCAATTGCAAATTATTATATTTCAGGAACGAATATCTGAAGATTCAGTCTTGGAGCAAAAGAAAGAGGATTAAGAGCTGATTCGGGATGAAAATACGAAATATGGGACAAAAAAATGTCACCCCCAAAGTCAGAGACATGGCACGGCCCGTGCCCCCAGCAGCACGGCCGTGCCACCCTTCAAAGCCCTCTTTAGCTGCTTTTGCTTTCCAGACAAGCTACCTATTAGCCTACTTCTGACCTAAAAGCCCATGGTTTCATGTGGAGCATTCTATTGTTATATTTCTTAGGGTTAAGTCTTTGTAGGCTATAAATAGAGTAGCTAGCTATCACAACAATTAATCTTTTGTTCTTGTAAATAATAAGTGACAATTGTTTCCTTGAATAAAAGTTCACCTTTATTTTATGTTCTTCTTCTTCTTCTTCTTCTCTTCTATGTTTACAAGGAACGTTAGTGAGTAGACCTTTCTTGTCTTGGGATTGTTGGATAAGTCTAATGACGTAATCCTAATCAAACCAAACCATAAACCCTAATTTTATATAAATCTACTTTCTAATCTAATTCACCGTTTTTATAATGAATTAACAAATGCCAAACTCATAAAGCGAGAGCGGAGGGTTAGTATTTGTTAATTCATCATCTCAAATATCAATTCATAAAGCGAGAGCGGAGCTTTGATATTGGAACAAGTGAATTTAGACAAAGGTTGCAAAACATGAGAATAGTCTAGCAAACCTTGAGACATATAAAGTTTCGTTCTTCAAGGATTCCAATAGCAATCAACCATGAGAATAGGCATGGTTGCTAGAGGAACACACTCACTGCACCTCGAGAGAGGCTTTGATACGCTAAAGAGAAACTTGTCTTTAAAAAGTAGGTCGAATGTAAAATTATGGTTTAGGGTTTGTTTGTGAAGGATTTGTTATTATGATGAACCAATAATTCCAAGGCACCTTTTTATTATTATTGTTATTTTATTTCAAAACAAAAACTAAACATTTTTACCTTTAAAATGTTCATTCTAATCATTGTTAAAAGTTAATTAAGTTCATAACTCCCTGTCGGAACGATACTCTATTTTTACTACTTCGGTAAAACCGTACACTTGCGGTTTTGCTCATCAGTGGTGGTGGTTATGCGGTTTGATGGTGGTGAGATGAGAGAGGAAGGATGTGGGTTGAACAGAGAGCAAGGTGAAGTAAGAGATGATGATCGTGTGAAAGAAGAGAGGGAATGAAACAATCTGTTCAGTGCCAATTGAAAAAAATTGATCGGTTTTTTTTTGTTGCAAAACCCCTCCCATTTGTTAGGATATAAGATAGCGTTCAGCACACAAAGTGCTAACAATCACTATCCAACAATGTTAGCACTCTCTCAAAACCGTTATCATACTTTTTTTTTTTTTAAATTACCAGTATTAGCACTTTTGGAGAAAGTGTTATTTTAGATGTACCCTTATAATAGCACCTGCAACAAAAAGCTATTATACTTATCAAAATCACTTTTTTGTTTGGACTTTTTCTGAAAATGCTATTAAATGGGCGCTACTAAATGTCAAAATTTCCATAGTGCTCGTAACATACAATTTCATTGGTTCTTCTCCTCGTATTCTCCACTAAAACATGTTTTCTACATCAATGTCATTTTAGAGAATCTTAATAGCATAGCTTAATTTGTCATTCACAATATGCAATATACACCACCTTTTGAGTATGATCACATTAAGTAAAAAAAGTTGTTGAAAAATTAATATGTGATGTATATAACTTTTTGTTTATAATTTACTTAAATATAACAACAAGTGTTTGTCTAAACTTCTTAAAAAAACAAGTGTTTGTCTAACTTGTACAATATTCACTACGCCAAAAAAGGGATTTAATAACATTTTTTGGGCCTTTAATAGCACTTTTCTATTAAAGCCCCCCGTTATTGTAAGTATACTTCCTTTAATAGCACTTTTAAAGTGCTATTAAAAGTGTGTCTTTAATAGCATCTTCCCTAGAAGTGCTATCATATCCTTCTCCTTTGGCGCTCCTTACTGAGACTTTTCAAATAGATTTAATAGTGTTTTTTGAGAAAGTGCTATCATACACCCTTTCTTTAATAGCCCTTTTTTAAGAGTTCTATCATAGGCCTTTTTTGTTTTGAAAAATAAAAATATTTTTTAAGATTACAGAAAGTAAATATATTTTTAAAAATGAATAACATTAATCATAAAAAACACTTGTAGAAAAAACACTATATAAGTCATTCATTATAAAAGAACCAAACAACGAAATACAACTCAAATCCCAATTACAAGTATGAGAATGTCATCCTTCATCATAAAAGTAAAATTAAATCATTCACATTTCATTGATACCACTCACAAACCTAATAAACCCATCACACATTGGAGATTTATCAACAACAATTACACTTGAAAATCCGGAATTCAGATGCACCAAATACCTCAATTAGCTTAATCATATCAACTTTGAGCTGCAAAGAACAATCACAAATCATATCATTACAATTAGTAGTTACAAATCATATCATTCCAAGGTGTTTTAAAGACCACCACATGATATACTCTACAATTTTAGCAACTGGTGCCATATAGAACATTTCATTCCCTATAGAAAACATGTATGATATTTAGTCAAGAAATACCTTAGAAGCTTCCTGAAATAGAAAACATGTGTGTTCCATACCACTTATTTGAAATATGCAGTGAATACATATCCATACCTTCCAAATTAACTTTCTTAAGCTGGTAGCGTATAACCTGAAGCAGGATAAAATCATCCATCGATTCGTGCAAAGTATTGCAGGCAAAGTCGTTGAAATAACTCAGACACTCCTCTGCCACTATTCTCAATTACATCGAAAGGAAATCAAGGTGTGTGATAGGCAACCTGTGGAGACATAGACAGATCAAGAAATTTCAGAAAGTGAGGTCAAGCTCGTTTATCATAAATATTTATACAAAAATATATAAAATCATAACCATTAAAATGATGAAGTCATTATCATTAAACAAAACATTGAAGATTACAAAAAGTATATGATTGTATATAAAAAAACTAAAGACACTTTAGTGTCAAAAAATTACAATTGCTCTCTTCGTGGCTTCATATTTTGAAAGTGTGTTAGATTTTTTCATTTTAAACACTATCAAATATATCAATTTCAATGTATGTTACCAAAAAATCATTCAAAAACTCATCTCCCATACGATTGCGCATTTGATTCTTCACAAAATTCATGTCAGAGAAACTCCCTTCAACGATTGCAGTAGCCACATGTAAAAGTAATGCTAACTTCAAAAGTAAGTACACCATTGGATAAGCAATACGTTTTCTAGTTTCCACCAACATGCTTGGAAGATCACTAATCCCATCTAAATTAGAAAATTGTTCACGTGAACGAACATCCATGATATAATGTTGATTTTCTTTTGAAATATTTTTCCATTTCTAGCATATTTAAATAATATAACTAATTAATTACTTGATTCCAATACAAGTACAAATGTAGAGACATAATCAAAATTGGGGCAAAAATACTAAATCTAATCACACAGTATAACTTTATAAGTCAAAAATTGGGGAAAAAAAAACTAAATCTCAATAATATAGTAGAACTAGAAGACAAAAATAAGAATAAAGGTAGCAACTTACATGGATTAAAGGTTATTAACAAAATAACAACAATAGCTCCACCTTCTCCAAGACTCCAATCTAGTTGATGATTGAAACGCAAAAGAAAATAGAAGAGGTAGAAAAACTTAATTATTTTTTGATATTGTGATTGAGATTGACATAGTGGTGTGGTGTGGTATTATGTGTAGAAGAATAAAAGTGAAGTGAGTTGTTACAGAAGGTATATGCAGATCAAAAGCTAACTTAACTTTTCATCTTCTTTCTACTGGATAGTGAGTTAGTGACTACTTGTTTTCTTTTAATATTTTTTTGGTGCATTTGTTTTTTGTTTTAAATAAAATCCAAAGGTTAGTTAAAACCCAAATCATCTATTAGCTAATACTGATCCACTTCTTTAATGTATAAAATAGTACTACTATTTTTAACAAATATAATATAATAGTTTGTATTGTTTGTCTCAAGTGTATAAATTGAGTCATGTGTGGACAACCTAAAAATTAAATTGTCTCAACCATTTATAAAATCAGTAAGAGGACAATGATCACAGCTAGATCCTATGTCAAGGAGAATGGTTGTAAACTCACTCTCTCCTTTAATTTAAAATCTTACTTGTTTAATACATACTTATCAATTATCATCAAATTTATAGCAGAGTAATTACAATAAGCAACAAGAATTTGTAGAAAAAAAGAAAAGAATAACGTTATAACCTCTCCAAAAAAACATGGCAGAAAGAATGATAGAAAAGAAAGACTCTAAAACTTTAATGGTGAATGAATGAGAAAGACACCTTTCCAAGACTTATGTTGGTTAAAAAGTTCTTCAAAGTACGCATGACAGTGTGTGGTGATATCGCTGCAAAATGCAAACAAATAACAAGCACACACAATCAACACACAGAACTTGCTTATTAATAAAAACAAAACACGATAATAGATTTAGGTCCGGTATAGAGATTAAAGATCCCACATAAAGGTTACAAGAACGACCCCAACAAAAAATTCAACTACAATCAAAATTAAAGAGAAATGACAAACCTTCAAAACCTGCACAAAAAAAATCACACAAAGATAAAGAACAAAAAGATACCTGAATCACAATTACAGGAAAATGACAAACCTTCAAAACCAACAAAAAGATATCTAATTAAATAAAATCAGACCAAAAGGATGCAACTTTCAATACCAAGATCAAATCAAACAAAATCTACAATAATCAGAAACAAAAAAACCTAAACAAATCGAACAAAATGATAGTCAAATTTTCAAAAGCAAAACAAAAGGGAAAAGGAAAAAGGCTTACTGTTACATGTTTGTTGAAGGAATGAGTTCGGCGAATTCGACAAAGGGTTTAGTGAGAAGATGAGATGATGGTTTAGGGTGTGAAGGGTTCATATTTGAAGGGTTTGACAGAGATCGTCTTGAATTTTTCAGATGGTAGTTTTGTATTTCGAAATTATGATGAAGATTGGTTCAATGGTGTGAAGGTTCGGTGTTGGGTTTGATGGAAGAAGATGATGAGCGTGAAAGGGATGGTTCTGCGTTTGAGAGGTTCTGGGTTTAAGCTTTTATTTTTTATTTTTTTGATAATATACATTTTTTATCGGAACTTCTCAACATATTCAAATTTGCACATGAAAGAAAATCAAAATGATAATAATAATAATAATAATAATAATAATAATAATAAAAAAAAATAATTTAATAGTTTATAATATTCATTACAACACAAGCTAAATGAAATGCAATAGTAAAAATAAACTATTGATGATTAACAAGAGGTTAATGTTTGCGAGAATGACCGATCAACAGACACATATTACATTTTCCCGGAGTCTTTTTCTCAATGTTCATCTCGGTCGCAATGCATGTCATGATTGGACGACATTTCCTTGTTCTTTGCAGGACTAAATTGGTCCTAAAAAAATTAAAATATGTATTTATTAGATTAAAATAAATAACGTTGTGTTATTTCCCTCTGTTAAAATGATAATTGAAATAAAATAATCAAACAAAATAGAATGTTCAATCTTTGGAATTACATGGTTGCTAAAAACATGAGTGACTCAACAATTCTTCTAGCTTCCACCAGTTTGAACCTTTTTTCTCCTTAATTCTTTTGGACTGCTGATTTACTGTGTATGTTCATATTAACATTGACTCAAATTTCAATTCAAGATTCGTTAAACCGATAAGTTTGGTCTAATTTATAAGACATTGGGTCCAAATAGGAAAGTCAAGTATTAGAAGATGTTAAATACATCAAGAGATGACATGATTCAAATTTAGTTTGAATATTGTTACCTCTTATTCTTTCGTATGATTGATACTCTTTCTTTTTGTTATTTCATTTAAATGTTTTTAAATTTTACTTACTATTATTTTTTGAAAAATATATCTATATATAATAAAAATCATCTTAATTTTTTCTTAAAATACATATATTTATATTTTAATTCTTTGCAAATTATGGTGCTAGTTTTGCCCAATAAAAAATGGTGTTGATTTTGTAAAATTTGAAAGTTGGGTGGGAATTAAAGGTTCGCTTTGTCTCCCCGGTTTTCTTGAAATAGAGGTTCTGATAATTTGAAATTATGTCAGTAGGTAGGTAAAATCTATCAAGTATTGTTTAAATTAGAGACAGAACTTGGATACTATTAGTCAATAATTTGATTTTTAACTTAATCTAAAATTAAAAATGTTACTTTTAATTTAGAAATTAAAGTCTCATGAGTTTCGATTAAAAAGAATATAAAAAAACACAACTTTGAATATCAGATAGATCATACACAGGATATTCTCTTTCATTTTCACATATTAAATATGATTGTTTGAGTCATGCATGTCAATGAACAAGAACACCATTCACTACATGCACGACAACACCAAAATATCTTTAAAAAAATACACTATCTATTTTCCTTCATTTATTAAATATGAAATTTGAAATCATACATTTCATGTGAGAATGAACATTACATAGACTATAAATACGAATTGTAAACTCAACTTTAATTGCATTTATGTCTTATTTTTCTATTATTTATGAAATAACTGATTTTTTTTAAGAGTAAGTTACACTCTATTGTCCTGAAAAAACTTGAATTACACTATACTCTCCCCATATGTTAAAATATATACTCTCCTCCACTCTAATGCAAAATATATTAGAGAAAATTATGTTTTTCATTCTTTAAAAGATGGATGAATTAATGTTTTTCGCTCTTATCATGTCCAAAACTACACTCATCTTTCTTTTGAAATATGTTAGTTCATTTTAATATAGTCAAACTTATAATGCATAATTTTTTTCTCTATTTTATTATTCACGATGTTATAAACATGTAGTTTTAATTTTTTTACAATAACTTTTTAATATTTTTATAAACTATGAAGTAATGCAATTTAAAAAATAGAAAATGACTAAAATGGGTAAACAAAAGCCTGTTTAAAATTAAATTTTATATACAACAATTATAAAATTAATAATAAATTGTTCAAAGTTAATCATCATTGACATTGAAAGTTGATTTTTAAATTAAACATTGAAAGATAATGCTTGAGACAAAGTATATAATACAATTAGTGATTAAATTAAGCTAATTTAATTGTTCAACTCTAAACAAAAAACTAACCGAACACAAATTGTCCTACTCTCAAAGATGCATGAAATTTAAGAGAGATGAAAAATAATCATGAATATCATTGAATCTCCAACGATTTAAGAGTTTATCTTTAAAATTGATTATTGTTCTTATTATTAGCACATATTGTGTGTTGATTATTAAATTTTATTTTGGGCAATACTTACATACAACACTCAAGATATTGTTCAAGCGGTTCATAACATAACTTTTTCAAAACGGTGTCGTATGATACACATGTAGGCCATATGTTCTTAAAATTTTCTTATATTTTTGTTAAGAATCGAATAAACAGTTCCTAAGGAATCGTAGGCTAAGTTTTTTTTCCTTATATATGATATGAAACCTTATAACAAGTATTTATTTATATGATTTTGTTCCTCACAATATTTTTCAAACTTCAATCAATTCTCATTGAAAAGTAATACCTAATTTTATTTATTAGTCATCAACTTATTATAACAGACCTACCAATTTGTCTCCAATTTAGAATGTCAGAGACTTACTTGGTATTATTTTTCATCGAAAATAAATTGGACTACAAGAAAATTGTTGAGACCAAATTGGATGTTAACCATTAGTTTTAGTTTATTTATTATAAAATTTTCTAAAGTTTTTATTTTTTATTCTTTTATTTTATTGTCTATTTTTTAACTGAAAAACGTTAAATTGTGTATTTTGAATAATAAATCCTACAAATTATGGGTGATTGAAAAAGTGATATCCGACTTATGGAGTGTTATCACCATGGACAAGAGGCGAAGATTATTTCTTTATCTATTGAAGGAAGAATTTGTATTCAAGTGACACATTAATTATTATTTGATAAAGACACAAGACATTGTTAGATTAGATGTTTGAATAAAAATAAGGTACACCATACAAACAATTTTACCATCTTACACCAATATTGTTTTTCAGCCTTGATAACCTAGCACTAAAAGTACACTCTTTCAACAATACTTGGTGTTCCCTGAGATTCAAAGCATCTAAATCTCCTCGATAACAACTCTGCAACGAAAGACGAGTCACTTCCGGAGTCACTATCCCATGGTTTGACAAGTTAACCTTGGACGAGGTACAACATGTACGGTAGTGCATGAGGAGTTGGTGACATAATTGAATTGTGAGATCAAACATATATTCATTGAGAGTCAATCAATATGTTTAATGTCTTGTTACTATTGGTCATAATGACAAACTTGATTCGGCAGAGTTCTCATCCCCAACCTTCTTTATTTTTATTACTTTATGATGATTGCAGAATGATTTCGATCTCATCTAGTTCCTTAGATTTTGTTGTTATTACCTTTATTAATAAAAAAAACAATACTAGCCATATTTTAATAATAGTTTTTTAGGGGTTTTAATAATATTTTTTATTTCTTTAGTAAATATTATCATTTGCTGCTATTGTCATAAACAAATCACTACGTTTCAAATTCCAATGATTATACACCACAAGACACAAACAAATAACACATAGAAGTCATAATTATCAAAACCAAAAACAAAACAAGCATACCTCGTATATAGTTGGAATCCCATCTTATCCCACCCCAGTAAGAAGGAATTCAATATAACCAGAATAGTTATTCTAACACTTTGATTTATGATGTCCACCATGCCCACAAAATGAAAAACTATATCATCCCCGGTTCTGCATTCTTGACGATCTTAATCAAAGGTCGCAATATTTCCTCATCGGTCGAAGTGCGTCCATGAAATTCATTCGTAAAATGGATTGAGTTAAAATCGTAGCGATTAAGAGGTTTCTAAAATCCCTAGATGATAAAACATGACCTACAACATGTTCGATATACTAATTGTATTCGTACTTCAAACCAACACTATAACACCATTTGGTCATTTAGATTTAGGGCTTTGATGCGAGTTGAGATTGAGGACTGAAAGAATGTGCATAAGGATTTGGTGACTTTCATGGGCGAACATAATCAAATTGTGAGATAAAACATATTTATCGAGAAGTCAATCATTATGCTTAATGTCTTGTTACTCTTGGTCATAATGACAAACTTGATTCGGTAGAGTTCTCATACCAAATTTCTTTATTTTTATTTTATTGCTCTATGATGATTGTATAGTGGTTTCGATCTGTCATCCAGTTTCTTAGATTTTGTCGTTATTACCTTTCTTTATAAAAAAATGCGACAATATTAGCCATATTTTAATAATATTATTTTTTAGGGGTTTTAATAATAATATTATTCTTTTTTTGAAATAAATATTAAGGTTAAATATGTTTTCGGTCCTTATAAATATACAAACTTTTTATATTAGTCCCTTTAAAATTTTCTGTCGACATTTAGTCCCTATATATTTTTCAATCATTATTTTTGGCCCCTACATTTAAGACAAATCATGTATAGCCTTTGAATTTTTCAATTAAATTGTGCATAAAAGTCTCCCCAAACAAAAATTAGAATTTAAAAAAAAACATGAATTAAATATAAATTTTTAACCGTAAAAAATATAAATATTCATATCTAATTCATGTTTTGTTAAAAAAAAATTAATTTTTTTTGGGAGAGACTCTTATAATATTATAAATTTTTATACAAAATTTTATTCAAAAATATGCATTCTACATACAGTTTGGAATCATCCATGGCTCAGTAATGCTTCACGAATTGTACCGTCTACTCATCATCATTTGGAGTGGCCACATATCACTGTTTCTGACTTGTTGGTTACATCTCAAAAAGAATGGAATATGGAACTAGTTAATGTTTTTTTCGACAATGCTACTGCTAGAAATATTTTTAACACCCTGTTGCTCCATTCAGTGACTCATGATGTGCCTGTTTGGAAGTTTGAGAAGGATGGTGCTTATTCAGTTAAAAGTGCTTATAAGGATATTCTGAATCATGATGTGGCAGTTGTACAACACCGTGTGTCGGGTAATTGTAATTGTGTTTGGAGCTTAAAATTGCCCCCGAAGGTTAAGAATTTCCTGTGGAGAGCTTATCGTAATTATTTGCCCTCGAGAATCCGCTTGCAAGCAAAATGAGTTCAGTGTACTGATATGTGTGCGGTGTGTGATGAACTTGGTGAAGATAATACTCATCTGTTCTTTGTGTGTAGTAACGACATGCTTTGCCGACAACGCATTGGTTTATGGAGTCCTTTGATGGCTGCCTTTGATACTAATGCAAACTTTCCAACCAATGTGTTTGCTATTTTACAACATCTGGATCAACAACAAAAGCAAGTATTCAGTGTGACTTTATGGAGTATACGGAAGCACCGAAACAATAAGGTATGGAACAATTTTACTGAAATAGCTCAAGCTATTTGTGATCATGCAGGTTCTCTTCTTACTAGCTGGAGGAATACTCAAATTATTCGTCATCCCATCCCTTAACACTCCATTACACCGAATAATTTGAAGTGGGTCAAACCAAGTCCTGACAGGTTTAAATGTAACGTAGATGCTTCCTTTTCTCAAGCTTTGAATCGTGTCAACATTGGTGTGAGTATTCGAGATGATGAAGGTCGTTTTGTTTTAGCCAAAACTGAATGGATGACTCCGCTCATTGATGTGGATTTGGGTGAGGCCTTAGGTTTATTATCAGCAATGTATTGGGTTCGTGATCTACAGCTGGGTATTGTGGACTTTGAGCATGATTCCAAAACTGTGGTGGATAGTTTTTATGGTAGTAAAAGTGGCATTTCTAATTTTAGCGCAGTAATTAATGATTGTAGACGCCTGCTAGCTTCTGATTTAGTAACCTCTGATGTTAGGTTTATTCAGAGACAAGCCAATGAAGTCGCTCATAGTTTTGCTAGGGTGGCTTAACGTCATGCTAGTTTCCATATTCATATTATGATTCTTTTTTGTATCTCTACTATTATTATGAACGAAATACAATAAGTTTCTTCTTGTCAAAAAACATACGAGTTTACTTAAATGGAGGGATCAAAAATAAAGATAAAAATTTTTGGAGACTAAAAGTCGAAAATTTTGCTTAGAGAAATTAAAACGAAAATTTTGTATATTTATAGGAACGAAAAACTATTTAACCCTAAATATTATAATTATTATATTTAAAAAATACTCAAATATTTATAAAAATAATAACTATTGAATTCTATCAATAAAAAAAAACATGATTTGAAGAAGTGGTTGAATGATTTTGACCCCACATCAGCAAGAGCACCTTTATCAAACGTTTGTGTGTCTGAGATTGTCAGTTGAGTGTTGCTTCAGCTCCTTATGGAGCTCTCTACTTCTTCATCATCTTCTCTTCATTCACATTCCATAATTCCCACATGGAATTCCAAAAACTACTACTCTTTCAAACCACCCACTTCAGCTAAATCCACAACCCCAAAATCTTCCAAACGGTTTGGTTCAATTGGGCTGTACCATCATCATCACACAAGTTTCTCAGCTCATGTTTCAAAACTGAAGAGACAGCATAGACCAATTTCCATCAGGGTATGGTGGTTTTTGTTTTCTTCATAGAAGTTTTTGTTAGCCTGTGATTTTTTTGGAAAAATTTGGTGGGTTTTGATAAGTAATTCATGGAAAATTCAGAATGGTTGAGAATGAATAATGGGGTTTATGAATACATACATATTGTGTTAGCAATGTATTTTAATTACTTAGATCTTTCAGGCAAATTTGTCATCTTATGTAATGTAAAATTATAATTTTTTTTTCCGACAATTAATGCAAAATTACAATTCTTATGTATTTTTTTTTTGAGGGAATAATTCTTATGTATATATATTAATCTTTTATAGTTTATATTAATTTACCGGACATGTGTGCGTGCAACATAGAGAGATTTTAGGCTTTTCTGATTTTAATCATAATTGACTGCACATAAGTTTTGAATTGTAGTTTGAACTCTGGCTTCATATGATCAGAACTGAGTTATTATTATAGTAAATGGTAACAAATCTAATTTGCCTAATTATGTATTGATTAAAATTGAAACCTATTTATATAACGGAAGCGAAACGTAATGACGGCGTTGTCAATTGAAATTTGAAATGTAACGGTAATGGTTTCAAATGGCGGTCTGCAATAGCAGTTACAGCCGCAATGTCAAGGCTTTCGGGGACTTAGCAACTGCAATTGTGCCCGTCGTATCAGCTATATTTCTCTGCAATTCTTCACAATATCAATGCTCACAACGTATCGCGGACACAGTTTAAAACCTTTGTAGTGGTAGTTAGAGAGGCGCAGTCACAAAGTTAATGTTGATGGTGAGAGGCTGTCTATTGGATGAAATGATAGGATCAATATAGCATTATGAGAGATTAATGCTAGTATATTGTGTTAAGGGAAAAATCAAAATAGTGATGAGTGTTAGTATCATGTAGGACCTGGTTAGTGTTTCGAGTGGTGTGGAGGTGAGGCGACAATCATATTCTTGTCACTTTGGCAATGGTGATAATTTAATCGAAGTGGTCCACTCGGTACTAAGCAATCGTTAGCAAGGAAAATTGAGATGCAACGAAAAATACCTAAAGAAGACAAATAGACAAATGTTTTATCGACAGTAAAAACGTCGCTGGATTGTGATTGTCACAATGTTAAGTAGAGATTAATCACTAAATATTTTCTGTGGTTCTTCTGTGCTAGTTTTATAGTAATCTGCGCGATACCCTTAAAAAATCTGAGCATTGAAAATTTCAGATTCAGCTGCAATTGCAGCCACTGATTATTCCGTTAGTTACTTCAATTTTGTTATCGTCGGATTTATTGTTGTTAGGAAACATATTTTACCCTATTTTTGGTTTTGATTCAATATCTGACAGATTAAATTGAAATGCTTGCAGGCCTGCAGTGAAGTTGGAGCTGCTGGATCTGATCGTCCATTTGCTGACAAAGTTTTAGATTTTAAAGATGCATTCTGGAGATTTTTAAGGCCACATACTATCCGTGGTACAGCATTAGGTTCTTTGTGAGTAGCTCTACGGCTTCCATCAATGTGTTGCTTGCAGCTTCATCATAGTTCTTACATTTTAACTGACTTTCATTTTAACCCTATCGTTTACAGTGCTTTGGTGTCAAGAGCGTTGATTGAGAACTCAAATCTGATAAAGTGGTCTCTTTTGTTGAAAGCACTCTCTGGTCTTTTTGCTCTGATTTGTGGGAATGGTTATATAGTTGGCATCAATCAAATATATGACATTGGCATTGACAAGTATGATGCAGACAGACATATAGATGATTGTCTTATTACTTACTTTCTACTTCTCGTTCATTCCTTTTCTCTCTTTCGTCTCCTTTTGCACATTTCTTGCCAATTTTCAATATTTTTCTTCTGAGTCATGTTTAACTGCACGATAGTTTCAATTTAGGTTTATTTTTCTCTGTATCTGAAATTGTTCCTCATTTTAGTTCAGTTTTTCACCCAAATACATTATGATAGCACTATCAGTCTAAGGATCTGTTTGGATGAACAAATAAATTAAGTGCTTATCATATAAGTGCTTATGTATTAGCTATTTCTATATCAAAAGATAAAATAAAGTCAGTCTGTTTTCATAAGCTATCCTGAAGAGCTTACAGAAATAAGCTGAAAACAGCTGATGGGCATGTCATAAGTTTTTTCTATAAGCTCTCCCAAACAATCTCACTAGTGCTTGTATCAGTAGACAAGTTCAAATAAGTCAATTCAAACAGGCCCTAAGTTATTCTTATATTTCATTTTCAGGGTAAACAAACCTTATTTACCTATAGCAGCAGGAGATCTTTCTGTCCAATCTGCATGGTACTTGGTTATATTCTTTGCAGCAGCTGGCCTATTGACTGTAGGATTGAACTTTGGACCTTTTATTTTTTCTCTTTACTCCTTCGGCCTTTTTCTTGGTACTATCTATTCCGTTCCTCCGCTTAGGATGAAACGCTTTCCTGTTGCAGCATTTCTTATTATTGCTACGGTATGACATAATCTCCTTTTCTCCCAATCTCTGCACTACTAACTGTAATTTGCCAATTACAGTTAGTAAAATATCATTTGGATGAACAGGATTGACAGAAGAGACTTATACAGGTACGAGGTTTTCTACTTAACTTCGGTGTGTACTACGCCACTAGAGCTGCTCTTGGACTTGCTTTTGAGTGGAGGTGAGTTAGAGCTTATCATTGTTGCTTCGTATTTCGCAATTGGTGAAGTTTTGAACAACTGAGATCACAAGTGGCTATTGTTTGATTAGAGGCTTGGCAATGCTTATACTAACTATGAATTATGTTGCTGCTATTATAATGAATAAAACTCGTGATGATGTGAGATTTTCATCCATTGTCTCCAACTTATGCGTTTGTTCTTGTATATCTACCTGCAGCTCTCCTGTGGTTTTTATCACAACTTTCGTAACATTTTTCGCATTGGTAATTGCTATAACAAAAGATCTTCCAGATGTTGAAGGAGATCGTAGGTACGTTTTAGAATCATGTTGCGTTAAGGTTTGCAAGTTCTTTGATTCATTTATCTGTGATGTTGATTCATCATTTGACTTATATTTCACTTTATACATGTTTGTGCGCACATGCTTGCGTATTACATAATCTGCTACTGCTACCACTCTTTATTTGTTGGTGTATCATGTATGTAATATGAATTACATGTAATAATTAACTACAGGTATCAGATATCGACCTTTGCTACAAAATTAGGAGTTCGGAACATTTCTTTCCTTGGTTCTGGAATTTTGCTGATGAACTATGTTGTTACCATATTGGCAGCAATTTATATGCCACAGGTGAATATTAACTCGTCTCATGTTTGAATCTCTTATCATTCGTCCTACATTTGAAAATAAACCTTATGTAAGTTGTGGTGTTGTTGACAGGCTTTCAGGAGATGGTTACTGATACCAGCTCATGCAATATTTGCTTCAAGCTTGATTTATCAGGTTTGATGAGCGGATTAATTCCAATAGTTGAGAGTTCTATATTGAATGTGATATGATGAGAATGAAAATATACCTTATTAATCATTTTCTGTTATAAAATATTTGTTCGGAGAATGGTGCAGCTACTGAGTTGTGTGTTGTCTGGAACTTAGTATAATTAGGACACTCGTGTTCTTTAAGAATATTAAACGTAGCATCATATATGTTCTTCATTTGCAAGCACTTTCTCATCTTTCCACGTCTTTATTTTTCCAAAATGCATGTTAATAAGTTGTAAGATTGTAAAATGACACGATTTATTTTCTTATATTTCAGGTGCAGATATTAGAAAAAGCAAATTATACAAAGGTAAATATGTTATCATCTTTTGTATGGAATTAATCATAGCAACTTATTTAATGTTTTGAAAACTCAAAAGTTGGACCTTGATTTTCAATTCTTGTAACATCCCAACTACATATGATATAGATCAATTAGCAAAGAACTACCTTTGCTTGTTCTGGTAGCTACATCTTTTAGGGGTTGAAGGAGGATCTGTATAGAGAGAAAATTTAGTCAGAAGGAGGATCCTTGCTTGATTACTCTAAGTGGCCATTCTTCTTCTGTTTGTTTTAGATTCTGGTGGAAGCAAACAGAAAAATAAATCCCAATGCTACTTTTTACTAAAGGAAGTTGTACTTAATTCTATTGGAATCTATTTGTGATCTCTCATAAACTAAAACAAACAGGAAATTGCCCACATCAATGATATAATCAATAAGGGGGCAGCCCGGTGCACTAAAGCTCCCGCATACGCAGAGTCCGGAAGGGGTCTCAACATTTGGTGTATTGTACGCAGCCTTACCCTATTTTTTACACAAGGGGCTGTTTCCAGGACTTGAACCCGTGACCTTTCAGTCACATGACAACAACTTTACTGTTGCGCCAAGGCTCCCCTTCAATGATATAATCAATAAGATAAAGTTCAAATTCAAACAGAGCAACCTGCGTCTATAAAGCTTCTGTCATGGAAGGTCTAGGGACATGAACTCGTAATTCTTAGTCACACAAAACAGTGTTGTTAAATGGCGGCTATGGCAGATTTTGTGACAACTGCCACAGGCAATTTGTGAAGGGATGGCCGCCACGGAAGTGCCATAGGCCGCAATGGCGTATTTACATGGCAGATCTTTGGCCTTCATATTCTGCCTTCCGCTATCTACAACACTTACGTAGGACCAACTCCAACTGTTACGTTGAGGCTCCCCTTCTCTTCCAGTAAAATAGAGGCATTGAAAAATAACATTAAATATCGACTAGTTCAAGTCGAGGTGGGGGGACCAACCTGAGGGGGAAAACTCATCTAATGATTATTTTTATCATTCACAAAATTTGTACTTTTGAAAACTCACATAAGAGAAACTAAACTTCTTTTAGCCTTGATCAAATGCCAAAAGTACTTTATGAAGCCGAAGTTTTACTTCTAATTAATTTTTGTGTAAAGCTTTCAAGACACCATCTTTGCTGGGTTTTTGTGGGTCAAGGCATCTTTGCCGGTCCCCTGTTTCTGCTTGGATAAATAGCTTCATTACGCGTTTCTAGCATAAACTTTTATCATTTAAGTTCTTATGTATAAGCTATTTCTATTACAAAAGATAAAACAAAGTGAAGCTGGTTTCACATAAGCTGTTTTCATAAGCTATCCTGGATGGCTTATATGGAAGTTAGCTAAAAACAGCTTTTAGACATGTTATAAGCCGTTTTCATAAGCTCTCTTTTAAACAGTTTCACAAGTGCTTATGCTTGTACAAAAACACAATAAGTAAATCTTAAATGCTGAACTTCACATCTACATATATTTTTTTATTTTCCAACATTGCTTGATTAAGTGTCTGAACTATATGCTGCAGGAAGCAATATCAGGATTCTATCGATTCATATGGAATCTGTTCTATGCTGAGTATGCATTATTTCCTTTCATCTAGCAAACCGTGCTACATTTTTTCTTGGAAAAATTGCACACCTGCATCCAGAAATGTAGCGGTTGCTCGATGAAATCCGGTCAATAAGACAAATCCGGATCCTAGTGCTTTAAAGATGGTTCAATAAAAAAGATCTTAGTTACATTGAATATCTATTCTGAAAGTATTAACAATTTTTTTAATGATTTGAGTAAATTTTTGTATATATTATAGTGCTTCTTTTTAATTAGATGTATTGCCATGAGAATTGTATACAACGGCCAGATTTCATAATGTTTCATGGACAATATTTTGAAGTGTTTTTACATCTTTATGCGAGCCATTTACATGTGCTATTTTATGTTCATAGTTTTGAACTATAGTAGTCATATTTTCAAATTTTGTCCTTGCAAAGTAGTTTATATTACTTAGCATATAAAAGATGTACAAGATATAAGTGGGATAACTGTGTTCATAAAACTTATATATTGGTACGTAAATTTTACTATAAATCATCAATAAGGTTGAAGGTTCTCTCTGATCTTGTATGACGTTTGTCTTTTATGATCTAAATTTTACATATAAGAAAAAGTTCTCCATCCAAAAAGAAAAAGTTTATATAACGGTCACGTATATTAAATGAAAAATATGATATTTTATTTATAAGAAAAGAAAAGAAAAAAACATTACAACCGCTTAATAAACCAAGTGGGAGTGAAAAAGTATAGTGTAACTGCTACATTCGAATGCCATCTATGGGTCTAAGTAGTGGACTCAATTGGTAACTTGATAATTCATAATTGTGTTGGAACAAATTCCAATGGTGGATGTGATAATATACTCATGTGAACTATACCAAAACAATAAAATAAAAAAAATATACTCAAGCAAATGCGATCAGGCATATAGTTTAAGACTGTTAGCAGGAATGAATCCTCTCATTTGACATGAAGGTCCATTGAAATCTCCACCATCCATTAGAAAGGAGAGAAAGAGAACTTTAACTAAAATGAGTTTTAACGAATGGTGATTATGAAACACGAGAAACATCACATTGCTAGCATATAGTTTAAACCGCAAGTTAGGACCGTTTGGACCGACTTATTTGTGAAGTTTATGAAAAAAAGCTTATGCAAATAAATAAGTTTTTAAGTTAATTCATAAGTTTCCACTAACGAAAGTTATATCTTCACAAGTTTCCACTAAAGAAACTTTCGAATATGACAATCCAAAACGAATTTGAAAAATGAAGGGAAAAAAATCAAACAGATGTAATTTATTTTTCTTACATTAAAATTTTAAATATAGAAGTGCTCTAACACTAATGTCAAGGCAAACAAAAACCATCTTATGGCTAGCCCTTCCACACTCAGAGTTCATTACAAAAAAAACCAAAATTGCCATAGCTGTCATTAAAAAACAATATCATAACTATTGTCAACATAGGACATAATACCAGAAAAAAAATACATTGAAAAAAAACCAAAAAAAGACCAGCAAAGTATATTCTTGCAAGCATATGATAGACCCCCAAGTAATTCAAGCAGCTTCTTTGCCTGATACTCAATTTGATTAACTTGTTCTTCTAGTGCCTAATCTCAATGGCATTGTGTGGAACTTAAAATGATCTTGCATCCACATAGTAATCAGCCAATGATTTCCATGCAATGGCAACAGCATGGAGATAAATACAGCAACTATAGAATATATTCTCAATGATGGTCCAAAAATTAGCCTATCCCATCCACAACTTCAACACTTTATCCTTACCACCAGAAGCTACCTTCTCTCCATCTGGACTCCAATCAACAGAAAATACCTGCAAAGAAATAAAATAAACTTTAGTCAGCCACAAGAATGGAAAATTACATTTTAAAAATCACTCGTATTTGGCAACTCTAACAAACATACTTCATCAGCATGGCCTGGAAGGTCTTGCTTCAACTTACGAGTCCGAATATCCCAAACCTTGAAAATCAAACACAATGAAAGGTCAACATTCTTGCTTTACAAATGAAATTTGATGTGATCCAATAATTATTATACAAACCAAACCAAACCAAACATATTAACCAAAAAAATTATAATTATGGTTACCTTAAGTGTAGAATCTTTGCTACCACTTAAAAGAAGTCTACTATCTGCAGACCAACTGTACAGAAAAATTCAACATAGTTAATCACACAGTTCTAAACAAAATATATTTTGCTAGCATTAGATTCGCGGGATATGTAAGAAAATGATAATGAATTTGAAATACGAATGAATTACTCATGTTAAACCTTATCTGGTAAACAGGCCCAACATGACCACGGAAGGCAGTGACAAATTTCCCTGTAGTGCCATTCCATATCTTCACAGATTTATCAAAAGATGCGCTCGCTATCCATTGCCCGTCAGGCGAAAAATAGACATGGTTCACAAGCTGTCAAAAATCAAGTTTAGTTTGTATCATTAAGCCTAAAAAATGGAATTTGCGTAATGCATAAAAACAAAACTATAACTTGATAAATTGTGATTTAATCTGTATGACAAAAAAATCAATTTCAACTAACACAGATAACAACATATAATAAATAAAAGATAGATAAATGCAAATAATTAAGGATCTCAATACGTTTATTAGAACTTCCTATTTAACCATTTTATGTGCAACACAAACTGCTATATCAAGATAAATCTTTCAAATCCTAGTTTTCTACTAAATACTGATTCAAAACTGAAGTCACATTGCAATTTGAAGAAACAATAATTTTGGTTTGTTCTCATTGGCATATTGTGAAATTGGTAAAGAAAAATAAATACCTGCTGATGACCTGTCATGCGAGTTTTGGGGTGCTTGTTGATGAAGGGTTCCCAAAGGAACATTGTGAAATCATCAGATCCAGAGACCAATCTTTCAGGGGCAGTACCTCTCGTTGTATTGTACCTTTCAAGAGCGACCTACATACATCAGCAGCATAAACTGGTATTAGTAAAACAGAGATGGAAGTAGTAGTTCCTACAGAATGAACTTGTGAAGTAGAGAAATCAAGTATATAATTGACTGAAAGCAAAAACAACTCAAAGAATTAATCTATTACAAGAGAAAACTACTCAAATAATAATTATGAATGCACAATAAACAACCAAAAGGAGAAAATAAATCAGAGATCAGTCTCACCCTAAATGTCCAAAATAATAAATATCAAACGCGAGAAAAATATAATCTAATGGAGGGCGTAAAAAAAATTATACATCTAATCTAAGAAAAATGCATGTCATGGTTCCACTTCCACTATTATGAAGGTATAAAGCAGAACAAAAGTCGAAACTTCAAAGAATACAAACTAAAAATAACATTAAATTAGTCAATGAAAACTCTTGTTTCTTGAGAATAATTTTGAAATAAACTACCGATATTTTTATAACAAGAAAGCCAAATCCTATTATATAGAGTTGGATACACGGACAAAACCATGTCACTGTGCTCTATCAATCTTGATTAACTTTTCAATTTATTGATTCAATACACTGGACCAATCAACGATCCAAATAACTTTATGTTTGGTTTTTAACCTGAAACCACATTATTAATTTAATTAAAAATCCACTGTCAATTTTTTTTTTAATTAAAATCCTGAGCAAAAGGAATTATGATATACTTTCTTTTAATAAATAGAAATAGAAATAATATAAATATATCAATAAAAATATTCAAAAGTTGTCTGATACATTTTATTCCAAAGTAATATCAATATAGAATGAGGGAACATACTACACACTTCAAAAACTAGATCAATCTGCTTGCTAGTTCAGACTATGAATTCGCTATCTTAATCTGAACATTATCTGTTCAATTGCAATTCAATATCATAGGTCTTGCTGATTCAAATATTAGGACTTCTACGGTTAATACTTTTTATGACTATTGTTTTAACTTTTTATAAGCATCTTCATCAAATATAAGACAGTAAATTTTTTTCAGTTTGTTTAATATGAGGATAAATTAACATAGCATCTTGAAAAAGCAAGTCGCCTGTTGGCACTACAGCTTGATTTCCAATATGAAGACCTTTGATCCCCGAATTTTTCTTTCGCTACAGAAAAAACCTGTATGTTGAAACTAATGCAATCCTGGAGCTGGTTTCAGTCACAAGGCTTGACATGATCATGAGATTGTGAACGAATTCCAGAAATGTGGGTTAATTATTGCTGATCTGGCCAGGTAGAGAAGGCCCGGTTTTGTACCTAACAACTATTGTTCAAAGGGCTAACATTACTATTAAACAAACTATTAGTTACCTTCTTCATTTCGTCTGGAGATGAATAATGTTTCCCGGTATGATCAAAAGCTCCGGTGCGAAGAACATACTCAGTGCTCAATGCTAAAGAATTAACCCAATGCCCATGTCCCTAAAATAAATACCAAAATATGAAGAAAACAATAGTATGAAAAAGTAAAGAAAAGAGAATAAAGTGATGACATCACTAATAAAACAGGAATTTTGAAATAAAATATATAATACAGCAAAGTATCTAATACAAAGTAAGCATTAGTGATTTCTTTTGATCCTATGTGTAAACAAACATTTTTCACACTACCATTTACTCATGTATACGCGAAACAATAGAAGATTTTAAATGGTATCTCAACATATTGGATGAAAGTATAAAAGATTACACACTCACATTTAAACAATAGATTATAGATCAAATTAAACACCTAGTAAATAGATATATTTATTAAAATGAAATTGATAAATAAAGGTTCCTTCCATCTTATTAGGTATTCGGTTGAATATAAAATCAACGTATTAGTGATTTATTTTGATCCTATGTATAAACTTTTTTCACATTACCATCTACCCCTGTACACATGAACAACAAACATATTTCGTTTATCATACCAGGAAAGTCATTTTTAAATGATATCTCAACATATTGGGTGAATGTATAAAAAGTTTACACTCACATTTGAACAATATGTCAAATTAAACACCTAGTAAAATCCTTGAGAATTTAAATAGTAAAATTCCAATTAGCAGCTACGCTGACACACATTAAAGACAAAAAGTATAACATAAAATTCCTTGAGGCCTACCTTCAGTTCGCGAATTAGCTTCCCTTCTGTGGTTTCCCAAACTTTGATTGTACAATCCTGGGACCTGTAACAAAACAACATAGTCAAAAACCCAAGTAGTAATATGGAAACATAGGGAAAATCAGCCACTATTGTATTATTAAAAAAGGAAAACCCCTGCATACTATCACCAAACACCAGGATTAGTTGAATTAAATAAAAGTCTGAAAATAAGATCTGTAATCTCTAAACTAGGATAAACATGGGTTAAAATCATTAAATGGGTGTGAACAAAAATGAGTTTTTACTTCCCACAGAGGGTATGCAGGAATAATTCTCCTAAAGAACGTAGTATACTAGATATGTTGAGAAACCATGCTCTAAAGAAATCTTTTGCAAACTTGAATAAGAAACATCGTTCTAGATAAAAACTTGATTTAGCAGCAAAACTACTGTAGTAATATCTCAATTCATGCAGCATAAAAAATCAAGTGAAGAGAAAAACTCAGACAAAAATATTTTGAGAAATTGGAAGGAAGGAATGAGAAATACCCCGTATAAATCACACCATCTCCACCCCATTTTACACATGTTACTGCAAGTGTGTGGCCACAGAGTACAATACATTTCTTTAAAGAAACATCCCATATACGAGCATCCCCATCTTTGCTGGCACTTACAAAGCGACGGCAAGGAGCACTCAAATGGACAGGTTCCCAAGAGATACCAGTAATCCATTTCTTGTGGCCCTACAATTAGTATATTTCAAATATTATTGTCCAATAAACAATTAGATGTATAAAATTCATCGAACAACATCAGTTATCAGAGTAAATGCATTGACTCTGACCCAAAGTAGTTGTTACAAATACGTACGTAGTCCAAAAAATGTTAATCTAAAATATCTCCATAACATATGTATTTTCTCGGGAAACACTGAATTAATAAAGCCTGATATTCTTTTATTCTATTTTTTATAATTTTCGAGTGTGGGAGGGAAGACGAGTGAAGTAAATTCAGTTTCAATAATAATTGTGTACTTATTCTAACAAAAATAAATGCCACCCCTGCACCAATTTTCTGTTGCTCACCTCTTTTTCAATTATTAATTTCTGCAAGTGATTCTTCAAAGCTCAGAGTTTCAAGTTCCTATTGTTTTCTAAAATATTTGTTTGATTCTCTGAATATTGAAACAGTAGTCGATTATCATGTTTGAATTTGTATGAAATTATCTGTATGAAATTTTTGAAGTCATGTTCTTTTGTTGCATGCATTTGTTTTCGATTTATTTATTTATTCATTCACACCAAACCATTATTTATTATTCACTTGGTATAGTTGCATCCTCCTCCAAAATTTCAGTTGCAATCGATACAAATTGAGTTCTCTCATCACTATCATGCCACCATCGGTTATACCGACAATATATAACTGTAGTCTGACAGTGTATCCTTATTGGCAGTTCTCAATGCACTTTAAAATGCAAAATCATGAGGAGAAAAAGAAGATAGCTTCATAATACAAATCAGAATTCAAGGTTAATGACTTACAGTTAGAGCATTGCCTAATTGCTTTCCAGTTTGTGGGTCCCAACATATAAGTTCTCCTGACATGCTCCCACTTACAAGATACTTGCCATCTGGTGACCATGCAATACAAAGGACCCAGTTCTTGTGCCCTGCATAAAATGCAAACAACTATATATAGTGTATTCTCCTTAAAATACATAAGAGTGCATGCTTTTTTTTTTGAATGTAAAATGTTAGTGGTTAGTTTGTTAGATTAATTTTTACTCTTTTTGAATGGCAAAAGTGTGCATGGTAACAACTGGTGCTAGAAAGAAAGAATAAAGATTCTCTTTCTTCTCACGTATACATTTCTAATAAGTGGCCTCGTATCAAGGAACAACTGTACAAAACTGATACGAACGTGATAGAAATAGATACTTATTTAAGGAACAATAAAGCTCCTAAAACCAGAGGTAAACCTCTGTAAATCTTCAAAACAGAAAGAAAAAAAAAAAACCAGTCAGAAATCCTCCCTCCCATTTCCTCGCTCAGAAACTGCCTGTGTCAAACTTCTAATCCTTCCCTCTTATGTTTTCATTTCTTCCTAACATAATTTCCACCTCCCACTTTTCCTTGCCAGCTCAGCATATAGTTGTGCTCCACACTCAACAGTGAGAATAACCAATTTCCTCTTCCTTGTGTTGATCCTCTACTTCCCACCCCTTTCCTCGTAGCATACCCCCGATAATAGGCATCTATCAGAAACAGATTTAAACTACAAAATCTATCAAGATGTATTTTCTAGCAATGCAACCGTGAGCACAATCGAACGATTCAAATTGATTGCTTTAGTTATTCAGAGAAGAATGCCTAAATATCAATTGATAGTTTCTTGCTTTAATTAAATGAATAAGTTAAGTTTGACAGACATGAAGAATGGCTTATCATCTTTAAATGTCAAACCTGTGCATGTGTACATTGGTGTCTGAGTGCCAAGATCCCAAAATCGAACAGTGGTATCACCAGAACCACTTGCTAGCTGCCGCCCATCAGGACTAAAGGCAACACTCAATACAGCTTCACCATGACCTACAAATAACCTCGACGACATCAATTCCAAAGAAAATGACAACAATACACTAAGCTAAAATCTTCAAAAGCAAAACCACAGACGTTCAACTTTTATATGATTTTGCATAAGATAAACACAACTTGTAGAATAATTCTACACGGAACATTGTGCCATTAAAATGATTGAAAGAACAAAATTCATCACATCTTTCATACCAGAAATTGTCGCAGAACATCGATTCACAGGACGAATCCGGAAAACAGCTTGAGGTTGACAAACTATAGGCAATGCCTTCTCCACCGAAACTGAAATAATGTATATTAACATCACAGAGAAAAAGAAAATCATTAGTAAAACTCAAACAAGTGAACAAATTTAAAAATGACAATTAGTTTGAAACCAAACATGACTACTAACCTTTGTGTTTTTGCAGGTATGTTTCAAGTGGTACAAGAAGCTCCTCGTCTGATATATAAAAAGCATACGGCAATTTCTCCTCCTAAATCGAGACAATAGGCATACAGACAGACAGACAATCAAAGCAATGTTAATATAATCCTTATTTTTATAATATAGAGAACTTCAAAAGCAAGTAACAGTTTTGATCAAACTAATTTTTTTTAGAAAATTGTCTTTAACAATTGAGTTGTGACAGCTTTTTACATCTACTAATCAACCACTTTACATAATTAACCATGTATTTAAATTTCATTAACATCAAAATTATTGTCAAAATATCACTTCTCCACAAATGTTTTTTTATACTGAAACAGAATTTAGACTAATCCGGTCCAAGAATAGACTAATCCGATGAACCAATTCCACCGTCCACTAGCGGGGCCCACGAAAATAAATAATAGACGATAAACACATAAAATAGAAAAAAGGGTGATATATGGTAAAATACATACATTGTTCAGAAGCTGATTAACGATGAGTTGAAGCTGTTGAGGACCAATGTTCTGAGGAAGGTACATAGGAGCACCGATAGGACCACCATCTTGGTCTGTCAAAAGACACATCACGTTGTTCACTGTCGTTCTCTTCTCCTCCATTACTGACGCCTCTGTCACTGTGTCAATCTCCATTTTTCGTTCCTCTTTGTTCAATTCAACGATTCTAGGTTCTTTGTGTTTGCGATGATGAAACTAAGTGAAAATGATTGGGGATTCGAGTGACTGTGTGTATATGGGGTTTATTGAGGATTTTGTCTTGTGCTTCGTAAAATGAGGAGGAAGACGAATTAGGGTTTTGTTTTGTTTGTTTTTAAACCCTTGGCCCCCAAGATTCCAATTCCTTTTCTGCAATATTTTTACATTCACTAAAATATGTTTTTAATTTATACTTTTCCACATTTTCTTTCAATTTTTTTTCTTTCTAAAAGTAGTCTGGCCATTAGAATTCACCTTTTTGTAAGATGAATAAATGAGGTGTTTGGGGTTCAAACTCTTATCTCTGCATATAACAATGTATGTCTTTGTCAACTGAGTTATGTTCACGGGACGTACTCCTTTCTATTATACTCTCCTTTTAATCCACCAATAATTCCTATTTTATTGGACACACTTTCTATTCTCAATAAATTTAATGTGTTTGTTATCTTTCTCTCCTAACAAACAATCGTTAGTCAGTCTCTTTTTCTTCAAAAAATTCATATTTTTTTAACACACTTTTACCCCTCTCTTGACAAACAATTATCAATATTTTTTTTTTCATGTTGTATACAATATTTTTTAATAATTGTAAAGAAAAATAAAAATTATTTCAACTTCACATTAATCAAAAGTTAAATTTTTTTTTTCTTTTCAACTTCTTTAATCAAAGTTAAGACTTCAACTATGATTTCAACCAATATTAGATTCACATTGTGACATAGATTTGAATGTTGAAGATAACAAAAAACAAACTTTGTTTTATAAAATTTACTTTGTTTAAAAATAACAAAATTTAGTTTTCCAAAATAGATTGCACTATTAGTTTTATTAAAAAAGATAAGAGTAATTGAGAAATGACATAAGTGATAAATTGAACCTTTGAAACGACAATTAAATAGAAACGTTAAATCCGCAATCAAACGACAACGGAGGGAGTATTGCTTTTATTTTTGAACAATTTATTTTAAGATGTTAAAATGGAATATATTTACCGAAATTCCTGAAAATTCAGCACTAGGAGTGCCGAACAAGATAAAAATCACATTACATCAAATAGCAAAAAATAGGGAAACTGTAACGCCCCAACTTATTATTTAATTATTTTCGGTTGAGTTTAGAGTCTTTTATATGATTTATGTTGATTTATGACATGTTGTGATGTTTTAATATTTTATTAAGTGGCTTTATATTATTATTTAGAAGAATATGTTGGAAATTAGAATAATTAGACTTGGAGGGGCTGTTTTAGAAATAATCAAGAATAAGTGGTGTTAAGTAGAAAATCTGCTAAGTATATAAAGAAAAACAAGAGACAGACACAATTAGGTTTTTACAAAGTCTTTGGGAGAAAGAGGAGAAGAGAACCAAGAGAAGGGAGGAACCTGTAGAGTCTTGCAATCACCAATCTAAGGTAAGGGTGAGACTAATATTCTCTAATCTTAAGTGGTATAATTCTGAAATGTAATTTAGCATGTAGTTTTGTTGTTGTTCATGAGAATTTGAGAATTAGGGTTAAAAACCGGATTTAATGGTAGAACATGTAGAATT
>Ga0228710_1000669_pt1 | contig 46080 bp, 27 predicted proteins | sample MedpolnodulmetaG_FD_177995 | JGI IMG/M metagenome (GOLD analysis project Ga0228710, IMG submission 177995) | Root nodule microbial communities from Medicago polymorpha collected in Santa Monica, California, United States - pink nodules | ecosystem: Host-associated > Plants > Roots > Nodule... | reverse complement strand
GTTAACCCCTCACAATGTTCCTGGCATGGTTTGAAAATGACTGATGTGATGCTGACACAGTCTGCAAAAGCCTGCAATCATTCAGACACAATTTGCCAGGGGTTGAGCCAGGGCCTGTGCCAGGAGCTAAAGCCCTGGCAAGTTCATTTGCGATGAGCAGATTTGCTGGTGATTCTGCTCCTGGCAAAACTCCTGGCAAACGTCCATTTGCCAAGGCTTTCTGCATTTTGACAGGGCTTCTGCCCCTGGCAAAATGCAACATTTCTAGTAGTGCTAGCAGTAACAAAAACCAAAAAAACAAGGGGCTCTCTCTTCAACTGCCAACATATCTCCCAGTTAGAAATAACAGACCAACAGTACTAATTAAACATTGAAGAATATCATGATAAATCTTAAGTTACATACAAGTCAATAAAACAAGTTGCCCAATCGTTTTGCAAATCAAACAACTCGTCTTCTGTTAATGTTGTTGTATCATTGAATACTTACAGTCTGTTGTCTTATCGTGCGAAAGCAATTGTGTGCAAGTTTTTACAATTAAGATTAAATAAGGGGAAAATAAGTGTGTGCCAATAAGCTAAAAGGACGAGTCAAAATCAGATTATGTACAAAATATTCCATTGTTATTGTGAAAGAACTTGTGCACAGGTTATTTTTTAGCAAATGAAGATTAAATGATCAAAAACAAATTTATGATAACAAGCTATATGAATGATTTAAAACCAGGTTATGAAAAATATATTAACATTCATTGTTGTTGTGAAAGAGTTGGTGCACAGGTTGTTTTAGTACAATTGAAGATGAATTTCAGCAAAATCAGATTGTGACAATAAGCTACATGGATGAGCTTATGAAAATAAGCAAAATCAGGTCTTATAAGCAAAATATTTCCACTCATGTACTATAAATCCTCATAAAAATACCTAAGCCATAAGACATAGCCAAATAAATTATTTCAAAAACATAACCAGAACATTTGGTATCTTTCTTAAGGAGCAAAATCAAAACATTAAGAGACTAATACATCGTTAGCTAATACATTAAGAGAATCACCAACATAAAACCAACAGCACAAAACAAAATAACAATGATAATTCAAAACGTACAAAATTGTATAAGACTATTGTTGTGAAACTCCAATAAAACGACTCACCTACTTCAGAGAGCGATGGAGATCAACCCGGCGAAATTCGAATGAGTGAGTGAGAGAAAGCTAGAACGAGTGATTGAGAGGGAGATTGAGTGAGCAATTCAGATTGAGAGAGCGATTTTTGAGCTAAAGGGAGATTCAAAACAATTTTTGAGATAAAAGGTAATTCAGATCGATTGAGAGGGAGACTGAGTAAACGATTCAGTTTGGGGAAGGGTTTGGAGGAAGATTGAGTGATTGATTGAGTGAGTTTGTGATAAGTGCCGGAGAGTAGTAATTCAAATGAATAATTAAGGCACTTTTGTTACTTGTTTTGCAAGTTATTTAGGGAAAAGCCGAGAGATAAGTGATAATTGCCCTATTACGCTTTATCTATCTTACTTTACCCAACTGTGCAGGAATTGAACTCAAGACACTGAACAAAGAAGAAAAACAAAGAAAAAGTACAAAGGCTAACTCGCCATGGCGAGTAAAAGGTGATCAAAGGCGAGTCAGAGGCAAGATAAGGCAGTGAGCATCAAAGATCACTCGCCTCCAACTCGCAATGGCGAGTGAAAGGCGAACGAACTCGCAATGGCGAGTAGAAAGGCGAGTGAAAGGTGAGCAATTCCAGAGAGCACCAGAGATCACACGCCTCCAACTTGCAACGGCGAGCTGAAGGCGAGCAAGGAAGTCAAGAGTTCGCCATGGCGAACAATATTACTCGCGAGGTGAGTTAGGGCGGCTAAAACTCCTCAGAGATGACGTGTCACAAACCCAATGGTGAAGAAGCCTAAACTCGCCATGGCAAATGAAGGTACTCGCGAGGCGAGTTGATGCAGATTAGAAAATCTATAAAAGCCCACTTGACCATTTCATTTAGGAATCATCTTATAATCTCATATAATATTTTGTAATAGCTTTAGAGAGAGAGATAGGGCTTGTTCTTCATGGAGTGAGAGTGATAGAAGGTGGATTCTTCCTCATTTGTTGAGAGATCACAAGTTTGTAATGAATCCTACTCTTTCAATTCATTCTTGCAAAGCTTCCATGAAAATGAGTAGCTAAATCTCCATTGTTGGGATTAGAGGTACTTGATCTTAGCTAAACATGTAATCTTTTGATCTTTAAATATATGATTCTAGCATTTGATTTGATATTGAGATTATTCTTGCAATTTATTGTTTATGTTTGATTTAATTGTGATTGAAAAATACTCTTGAATCTAGGTTTAGAATAATCATCTATCCAAACATTAATTCTAGACATGGAATTGATGTTTAGATAATCACTTTTTGTATCCAAACTTAATGCTTTCGGATCGTTTAATAGATTGAGAAATCGTCGATTGAACGAGACGGTCGACTCTTGAATCGTTTAATAGTTTGAGACATCGACGATTAAACAATACAATTGAGTTCACAATATTATTTGGACACGAATAATGTTGTCGAGAGATATGTGATAATATCAAAGAAAAGCTAGAATCTGTATATGATCATTAGGTTATGTGTGATGTTTGATCAAAGAACTCTAATCCTAACAAGTTTCACGCCTTATTAATCTCAACTTTTATTCTCGCAAAATAGTTAACTTACTTTCAAACAAACAAACAATCAACCTTTAACTTAAAATGATATTTGGTGTCGAATGGTCTGTGATATCGCACTAGTCTCTGAGGAGACGATACATACAATACTTACTTTTGATCGTTGAAAAATACTACATCAGATTGGGGGAAGGGTTTGTGTGATTGAAGAATGGGTTTGCTATTAGGGTTTCGCAGTGAAGAGGGAAAAAGTACGAGTGTGAAAAGTGTGAAAGGGAAAGTGAAAATTGTTGAAGTGACACAGGTTTTTCCCTACAGGTGTAATGAGACTGATGTCAAATATAGTTCATCAAAATTACAAACCTACCACCGCGTTTATCTTTCCCTACAAGTATAATTTTCACTAATGTGAAAAAGGTTCAGTAACTAATTTTCCCCTCAGGCATTTATTCAACTTATGTGTATCCCTTCAACAAAGTTTATTATAATTTTGATATTGCCACCGTGTTACTTTTTACCTCAGGTTTTTGACCACTAATGTGGATACCCTGATGTCAAATGTATATTTTCTAGTAGTGTTTATGGATAGATTTTGTAACTTATCCGCGAGAATCTACAGGAAAGAGCATGATGCGGATCAGGTTAGGTAAGCAAAACGGCTCGGAGAATCTTCGAAAGAAAGTAGGGCCCACGGGTATGAATCGAAAAAATGTTAAAATAGTTGTATCAAATAGATAAAAATAAAAATGTGCATTAAGTAACGCACTCAGAGATAATGTTAAAATTAAGTAATTAAATTTAATATTTTTGGGTAATGAAAGTGGGTACCCCAAAGGCACATCTTTGGAGGTCCCTTCCACACTATATAAACACTACCGATGATGTGTGTAATCTCTCAAATATAAAATTTCTACTTTTTTCAATTCACATTACACTAATTATAAATCCAAAGACTTGGGTCCAATGTTTCAACAGTTATTCCCTTCTGCAATATTTTATTCATCGTCAGCAATAGTATACATTTTCCCTCATTTATGTTGTTATTTTCCTATTTGCATGCACTATGTGAATTGGGTATGCACTATGCAACAGTATATTATTGTCAAAACATTGTCATATTATTATATGGATCATCATGCACACTATGTGCATTATGATAAATTATAAATTCATATTTATGTGATCTTATAGTCAATATTTATTTTTTAAAAAATATCGATCAATGTTGAATATTTGAGTCAGTGAAATATTTAATTTTACTTGTAAGAAGCTATTGTAACATGAACTTGTTCTTATACGAGTAATTATTCCACTGACTAATACTAGTGCAGATGCAATGTCATAAATAATATTTCCATGGTAAAATGCAGGACAGAAGAAAATATTATCATCACTTCAACCAAAAAAAAAAAGGAACATATTATCATTTTTACTCATTATTCCAACCATAGCACCACATTTATCATAACATAACATCCTCTTAAACATTTTCATACTTGTAAGAAATAGAGCAAAGTAAGTAATACACAAAGTTGATACCTCCAAACAGGACTAACATCCAATACACATTATCAACCTTACCATGATTTATTTCATCAGGTAACCAATCAGTACTCCTACGAACTTGGTCAATTAAAGCAGTGCTCAAATAAAAAGCAATCCCTATAAGCATTGAAATCATTGCTGTTGATGTGCTCTTAAGAGATTGTGGAAATTGTTGGTAATAGAATGTAACTTGTCCAGGAAAATGAAATGCTTCTCCAATACCAACCAACACTAATTGTGGAAACAACCATAACACAGACATTGAAACATCATGCACATGTACCAATTTGAGCCTCTTTGATTCAACAAGAGCAGAAGCAACCATGCTAAGAATATTCAACACATGTCCTACTCCTATTCGTTGGAGCGGCATAGGCATTTTCCCGGTAATCTTATGCCAACCTGGCAATAGCACTCTATCAAGAAAAGTGAGGAAAATGGGTGCGGATATTAAGACTAAAACAGAAACAGAACTAGCTGGGATTTTAAAATGGGGTCCTAATGAACGATCCATGACTAAAGCTTGAAGTACAACCAAGCTACTTTGGATTGCTATTGGAGTTGCTAGGAATATACTTGAAGACCATAATGGTAGGATTCCAAATATTTTTTTGAAATCTTCCACTTGTTGAACTGTGCATATTCTCCATGATGATTTTTTAACTGAGCCATCTGATTTTAGGTCTGCATCAGTTATCCGAGCTGCCCGATTGAAGAACCTGCATTTGCGAATAGATCAGCACATTAATATATAACAGATAGTTTCAAGTATATTCTCCTTTCATTGCTAAGTATCTGGAACTTCTAGTTTCTATTAGAAAAAGCATAACTAAGAAATGAAACAAACAAGCCAATAAAAGTTGGCTGGTCTAGATGCTATTAGTTGGTCCTGATCTAAATTTGTTTAAATAAAAATGGTACGGCCATGTTTGGATAAACAGTTTAATTGAACAATGTATAGCGTAAAGGCTTATCATATAAATGTTTATGTGTAAGCTATTTGTATAACAATAGATAAATTTAATCGAACGCTTTATGGTTGTCTTACGTACCGTCTCACAAATTCTTATCTTAGTGGGTAAATTTAAATAAGTCACTCTAAATAGACTCTTTTTTTGTGGTGACCAGAGTTTGTAACTCGGACCTTGCATATATTATGCATTGTTCCTACCAACTGAGTTAAGTTCAGGAGGGCCTCTAAATAGACTCTAAATGACAAAGAAGAAGAAAAAAGTTCATGCACTTTTACATGACTTGGGTCCATTAGTTTATCATCTTAACTACTACAACTATGGACAATTGTGGTCATGACTAAAAGTTGCCCACTCCACCATTATCTGTTTGCTGCTACAACTATAGACAAAACTATGACCACGACCACCACCACATGATACTCATGCTATTAGCACATGCTCGTGGAGCACGATGTAAGATGGTCCTGAAATCTCAAGCCATATTCAGTATTTTAGCCTCAATTTAAGAAGCAACAATTACTGTGATGATTTTCTTTCAAAATAATAAATCATTGTAATGATTTCTCCGCCACCAAAACTATCACAAGATGCATCCCCGTTAGAAAACAGTTAGGCAATGTTCGTTTGTTAGGGTTTTGTTGAGTCATGAGTGGAGTTCAGAGGATCACCACAGGTGAGTTGGAGACCACGTCTTAACCCAAAATCTTAAGGCATTGAGTTTATGGGTTCTCTCACTTACAAATAACGTGAGATTTTTTTTAACTCACTTGCTACGCAATAGGGTCTAACATCAAAAAGTAACACTCCACTATCTACGACTAAAATCTACGACATTGATTATTCATCATTTCTATTGAAACAGAAAAAGAAAATCATCACAACAATGGACTCCAACACCAAAAGCAATTTCTCCACTCATTAATCATCTATTGAACTTTATCAACCATGCATTTAGAGAGAATTAACCATGATTTTCAAGTGTTCATATATGTATGTAGATATAACATTCAAAATTGTAGTTAATAAAGTATAATTAATAAATCCATTTGGGTTGGTCTAATGGTGTTGGTTTGAGACCTTAGAGTGTGTTCCTCCTCGAGGTTTCGAATTTGATTTACCATGTTGTCAATTTGGATGAGCTAATTTAGTTTCTTAAAAATAAATTACTGAGTTATTTAATCTTACATATTAATTTTGATGCATTGTCATTGTAAACTTCTTGTAAAGTTGATCAATCACAAATCAACATCACTTGTAAGCTTGACATAACCAAACCAAAGTACACCTTTCTTTTTACCAAAGTACACCTAGTGCTTTGTTCTAGGCTTTTTTATTAGTATAATTTTGTTTTTTTTAATCCTCAATCTTTAGATATTTATCTTTATTAAAAACTCATTAAACTTAGTATTGTAAAGTAACAAATATAAACAACGTACATACTAATCATAACTAACTTGTAACTATCTTAATTTTTGTTTTTTGAAAGATTGTAACTAATAACATTCAATTAACTCCAACAAATCTCAAAATATCTATAACTTAGTATTGAATCTATTGATATAACATTTATGTATTTTAATGAAGTGAAACAAATCCAAAAAGTACCTTAATCTTTTGCCTGGTGTAACTGGAGGCGGCAATTGAACCATAACATCATCACCATTGGTAGTATAGTAATCCTCAACTCTAGATGAGAGCTTACACTTCCACTTACGAACAGATGCAACAAAAACACGTCCCAAATCCAAAACCGCACTTCCTTGAAGCTTTTCAGCTCGATAAAATCGATAACCCGATAAGAAAACAACCACACCAACAAAAGCAGCCACAACACAAATACCAAACCCTATAGCCCAACCCAAATTATCTTCAGTGTAAATAATTCCAGTTAATGCAACTCCTGAAGCAACATAGAAAGCGAAAAAGTACCAGTTGAAAAATGTTCCTTGATGTTCTGGTTTGTCAAATTGATTTGCACCTAGTGATGCTGCAGTGTAACGTGAACCACCAAAACCAATTGATATTAACACTATGCTTATGTATAAAACTGTATATTGGATTCCTGTTGGTGGTTTGCATATGATGGATGAATCGTTGCTGCATGGATGAGGCTTTAGTGAATTAATAGTTGCCGTCAAGAATAATAGAACTGTGCCCTGCAAGTGCAAAGGTGAAAGTTTAAAAGAGAGATGCTATTTACTACAAATAAGTGTTATCATATGGTAAAATAGGACATTTGGTACGCTGGAACACAAGTTCGAACAAACAATTCTCCGTGGTGTTTTGTGTGTGTAAGTTTCGTTGTTATACTCTTTAAACCAAAAAAGAAAGTGAACTTTTCAAGATGACGAAATTAATTAGAATTATAAATTTTGGTATGTTTGAAATTTTTTTACTTGAATTGATTCTAACTAAAATCAAAATTTAGAGCTTTTATTTCTATATTAATTTTTATGTCCCTGGTTCAAAAAAAAATTGACCCAACGTCAATGTTTATTTGTTTTATCGTATGTCCTATCTTTTCAATCAGAACTTGATGGAAATAATTAAAATTAAAATGATTGAAATGTTATTATTTTTATAACGTGTCAGTATGACCGAAAAAAGGATACAGAAAGACATAGTTAATCATTGATGTTTAATATTGATCTGGGCTTTAATTATTCAATCATGATTGAACTTGTATAAAAATTAAAAGACGAGTATTCTATATGTTCAACTACTTTTTTTTTCTTTTGCATCGGTTTCCAACCCACCAAATGTGAGCGACTAGTTTGAAATCAATCGTTGTTCTCTCTGAAAATCGAATTAATTTAATTTTTTCTGCTAATGATTGAAATCTTATGTGACTTCTTCGTATTAAAAATCTAGATTATATATATAATTGATTGGAATCAACTACCATGATTCTAAAACTAGTTTACTTTGAGATAAAAATATATTAATATGTCATCGTGAACTTAATTAAGTTGATAGTGACATTGTATAACATATGCAGAGTTGAGAGTTCGAACCCTAAACACTCCACTTATTCATCTTAATAGATGAATTTCTAGCACTAAGCTATTTGATTAAAAAAAAGCATACTGCCTCTTTTTACCTAAAAGGCTTAAATGCACTTTTCACCCCTATATTTCAAAAAGTTGCGATTTTGGCCCCCTTTAAAAAAATGAATATTTTGACCCCGTAACTTTTGGTTCTCTTTTGATTAGCTGATTTTGTTGAAGATTATGACAATTTCTCAGTCTCTGATGGTGTAAACTAGCATGGGGATAGAAGGATGTTGATAAGTGGAGTTCAAACTGTCATGGTGTAACTTTTGGCCCCCCTAAAGAATGACCACTTATCAGTTTGGACTTCACTTATCATGTCAGTTTGGACACCATGCAAGTTTGGACTCTCACTTATCAGCATCCTTCTATCTCCATGCCAGTTTACACCATCAGAGATTGAGAAATTGACATAAAATCAGCTAATCAAAAGAGGTCCAAAAGTTAGAGGGTAAAAATATCCATTTTTTTTAAAGGGGGCCAAAATCGCAACTTTTTGAAACATAAGGGGTGAAAAGTGCATTTAAGCCTACCTAAAACAATGGGTTAAATATGTCATGGATCCCTATAAAATTGGGAACTTCTACGTTTAGTCCTTACTTAATTTTAATAGCTTTTTTAGTCCCTACAAAAAAAATTACTTATAATTTTAGTCCCTCCTAAAACAAAGTTTGTTTAATTATCCTTAAACTCTTAAATTTTTGAACAATTTTTTTTAGACAAGTTTAGAACACTATGACAGGTTCATTTACTAAAATTTAGAATTTTCTAACATGAAACAAATTATTAAAATTAGGGACTAAAAGAACTTTTTTTTTTTTACAAAATGGACTAAAAGAATCATTAAAATTAAGTAAGGACTAAACTTAAAAGGTCCCAATTTTACAGGGACTAAAAACATATTTAACCCAAAAAGAATTAGCCCATAAAAGAATTACAAAAAATGCAATTTTTTTGGTACGTACAAAAAATGCAATTTAATTATAGCAATAATGTCAGCAAAAAATACTACGAAGTTTTTTTTTTTAAGGAGCAAAAAATACTACGAAGTTATTAGGAAAAAAAAAAAGATTTCTACGAAATTTAAAAACTTTTTAGGCATTTTTTTTAAAGAGAAATTTTTTATAAATATTAATCTTCTTTCTTTTTTGACAAGATAAATATTCTTTCTTACATAAAGTAAGCACATACCACAAGTTTCAATACACTCTTTTACTTTTATATTTTGAGCAAATACACTCTTTTACTTGTTGAAACATAAATGAGTACTTCCACATTCATCATTTCAATCAATATATGAGTGTGTGCCGTAAAGAATATACTCGTTTAGGATTATTATTTTTTTATTGGGTCTTGCTCGGCAGTGTTTTGGGAGTCGGAGTACTGGTTCAGAAATCCTTAAATAGAAAGTTTGTCTTGAAAATGCAAGTTTTTATTTTTGATTAAGTAATAATTACAGTATCTTTTTATAAAAACTTATAGTCCCTCCGTTTCAAAATGAATGTTGTTTAAGGTTTTTACACACATATTAAGAAATGCATTAATTAAAAGAAAGATAGATGTTAGTTTACAAAATTATCCTAATCAACTATTGGTTTGTTTTTCATTAAAGAAAAAATAATATTTTGGAAGTAGTGTTGTATATAGTATTAATTGAAGGGTCAATTGAAAAAAAAAATTATTATTGCATTGAAAACTGAAAGTGACATTTATTTTAAAACAATTTTTTTGCTAAAACGACATTCATTTTGAAACGGATGGAATATAATTTGATTTCTTAACCGGTACCTAAGAGCCACCGATTAACATTCTCCTTTTTTTTATATAAAGATTGTTTTTCTTCAAAGCTAATCAACATGATAGATGTAACAAAAAAAACTTGTTTTCTGTAACCCGAAAAGAAAGAAAGAAAATCAACATGATAAAATATGAAATTTGATCAACATTTATCAACTATTCAGCCAAAACTTCCAATTAAACCAAGAGGAAAACATTTAACCTCAAAGTACTAAAAAAGAAACAAAGGAAATGGAGCATATTATAGCAGTGAGAGAAGCAGGACAAAACAACAAAATGCTTGCACATGCAACCTACCACACCATAATATAAATAGAGATTTTGATAGATATAGTTTACCAGCAAAGCAACACAAGAAGAAGCAAAGGCAACTGAGAATGAGCCAAAGAAAGAGTCAGCAAGGATTGCTGCAACAAGTGGAAATAGACTTGTGCTTCCAACAACAACGTTTACAATCTGAGCTGCATTGATGCTCTTGATATTGAATTCACTTATAAGATATACAATCAAATTTCCCACTATTCCAGTGCTTGCAAGTGACAACCCCGTTATCATACCTATAATTAATCAACAAAATAAAAAAATAATATAACCATTTAAATAATATTTTAATGCTTTTGATATCAAGTGATTGAGTTCAAGAATGAGCTCATTGAGTGACAAATAGTTCGTGAGATCAATCTGAATTCATATTTTGACTGAAACAATCATCGACTAAATTTTACTTGCTTTTTAGCCAAACTCTCGATTATTTTATGGTAAAGACACACACACAAAAAATATACTCTTTAGATGTGTAAAAGTGAGTGAATTAATAATGTTTGATGAGTAAAAAGATGAAAGAAAAAAGAGAGAGACCAATGAAGAAGGGGAAACTTATCCAACCACCACGTTTGCTCCCAATACTCAAGCTCTCATCTGCTTCTTTTGAGGATGCTTCTAGCTTACCATCCATGTTGCACTTCACTTTGTGTGCTGTTTTACAAACCGGGTGTGTTCCTTTTATAGGAAATCTTGATTTTCACTTAATAGTTAACTTAGATGTTTTTTCCTTAGTAAAGCCTTTGTCGAAAACGTGGAGAATTAGTAACTTTTTGTTGAAAAGAACAAAGAATTTGTCTATGCAAAACTACAGAAGTGACTAAAGTGATGTTGATTGGATGAGATTGTTCGGGAACATTGGGTCTTTTCAATTTGAAACTCAATTTTAGAAATGGAATAATGTCATTTTTAGTAGGAGTGTTAAGAAGACACTCTCTAACATATATATTTTCCAACAAACTCTTCTTTTTTTTTTGTCATAGTTCATATATAGTTCTAGCAAATTATGAGTCCCACGTAAATTTGATAAGATATATATTTTAAGGAAAATTCTATGGTGAAGTCGTGAAAATGACTTTTCTGAAGTTAACACTATAATATCAAAAGTGTAGTGAGTAACACCCCACTGTTTGTACAGTGGCATCAAAAGTGCAGTCCTCATAGTATCATCAATTCATCAGATTAACAAGACTACACTTAATCTAATTTTATCCTACCTTGTTTTAAGTGTAACACCCCACAAAGTGTAACACTTAAGACTATCACATAATATCATCAAATATGTTTGCATGTTAAAGATGCCAACGATAAAATAGTACCTGTAAGTCCAAGATGTTGCAAGCATTACTAGATGAATTACTATTGATCATTAATCAGTAATCAACAATTTAAAAATAAATCAAACATTAAAATCAAAATTAACTTTTTCAAAAAAGTCAGTTTTCTGACTGTACCGTAGAAGCTCCCTAATTTTAATCGATAAAAATTGATGTGTTAAAATTTGTGTTGTTAACGTTATTTTTCATGTAATAATAATATTTTCTAATATGACGAAAAGTTTCATGTAACATCCTCAAATTTTAAATTGTAACTTTTGGGCTTAAGCAAATTAGGTTAATAATTCACTCTGTCCTTAATTATAAGACCGTTTACAAAAAATATTAAAAAATTTGTCCCCCATATTATAAGACCTCTTTTTTTTTCAAATATACCTCTTACTATTACTGCTACCAATTTGTCTTGATATACATGAAAAGTTAACATTGAATGTATCCTTAATAAAAGGTAATTTAGTTATAATCACACATATTCGAGATAATCTTATTATTCAAACTTTTCTCAATGCAGTCCTATCAAAAGGGACAATATTGATTTTCATAAGATTTATGTATGTAGTCATTATCATCTTAAAAGAACACAAACGCCAATTGTATGATAATTTATATTTATTTATTATAAATTAATTAAATAAATATATGGAGAATGACACTAATGCATAAACTATAGTTCATATGGTAATGAACTAATGCAATTGTAAGGACGTGGGTTCGAACCCGTAATTCTCCATCTTTTCATGCATGATTCTCTATGGTCTATTTGAAAATACCTTCAATTACTCTCGGTATACCCTACCCAACCCAATCATGTCTTCCAATTTCAAACCAGTTGTGCAAATTGCAATTAATTGCAATTAAATCTCCTTTCTATTTCTTTCTCTTGCTTGTTTTTTTAAAAATTTGTAAAAGAAGTAAATATATTAGTACTTCCCACCTACTCGGTGCGTAGGAGCGGTTGTGTACTTGTGTTGCAATTTTGCAAACATTGATGAGGGAAAGGATTTGGTGAGAGTAAAAGGAACTATGGATCTAATGGTAAAAAACGTAGAAGAAAATTGTTGTATACACATTTGCTTAGGTTGAAAAACATGTAAATTACTCAAATGTCTTTCGACAGTTAACTGTCAAATTATGGAATCAGCTGCAGTTAACTACCGAGGAAATTTTAAACCTTTTTTTTTTGACAAAAACCATAAATTGTCATTATTAATATTTATTGATTTTGAATGTTTCAATCATTATTTTGGTACGTTTCAAACAATTGCAATATTATACTTATTCATATATATCTTAATAAGAATAGCATTTAAATCAGTGTAAAAATTAAGCATTTGAATATTGTTTTGCACATTACTTAAATAAAAATAATAATACAAAAATCGTTAAAATAATTGTGCACAACGATTTTTTTTAAGGTATAGTATGTTGTTATATTTTCTACATTAAAATAATTGTGCACAACGATTTTTTTTATTTAAGTAATTTGCAAAACAATATTCAAATGCTTAATTTTAACACTCATTGAAATGTTTTTTGATGACTTAAATGCTCTTTATTTTTTTGGTCAAGATTTAAATAATATTCTTATTAAGATATATATGCATAAGTATAATACTGCAATTGTTTGAAACGTACCAAAATAATGATTGAAACATTCAAAATCAATAAATATTAATAATGACAATTTATGGTTTTTGTCCAAAAAAAAAAGTTTGAAATTTCCTCGACAGTTAACCGCCGAGGTTTTCCTCGGTAGTTAACTGCAGAAGCTTTCCTCGGTAGTTAACTGCAGCCGGTTCCATAATTCGGCAGTTAATTGTCGAAGGACATTTGAGTAATTTACATGTGTTTTCAGCCTAAGCAAATGTGTATACAGCAATTTTCAAAGTAGAATAGTCAATCATGGACAAGTTAAAGTATGGTCTAGGCTAAATGGCACCCTTTTAGTTAGGATCGTTAAAACCATAGGTATTGGTAGGGCCGTTTCTATAAAATATGAGGTTGGCTCTCTTTTTAAAATAGGCCCCAGGTAAAATAATAACGGGATTTTTGTGTAGTTAAGCTTTTATTAAAAAATCAGAATCAATAGAACTTCTAAACATGAAACGAAATAAAAAATTAATAAGTGAAAGAGAGGTGAAATTTAGCGAACGGTGTCGTTTGGATTTGTCACTCCTCCGTTGTGGGAAAGGAGAAAACGAATGGTATATGCGGAAAAAAATGATTGTTGTGATTCTTTTAATGAAATAGCTTTTCAAATTGACTAATTATACAAATTGGGGGTGGTTTGATAGCATCAGATTTATGTCTAGAAATGAGAATTAGAGTCTAGAAAAAACTCAAACGTGTACCGAAAAAGAAAAAGAAATAACATAGTGGGGTATGGATATTAGACTTAATTATTTTTTTTAAGCCAATAACTTTTAGAGGTCCGGCTTGGTTGAGCTGCTTGCGTACCCCAAAGCCGAGCCTGGGTATTGGTGGGAAAATGCCAACAAACATGTGCCGTGGGTATATATAAGTTTTGCCTAAAAAAGGCATTGCTCCCCCCACACACATTTCACTTTCAAAGGTTAACTTGTTGAAATACATATATTGGTATCACTCTAGTATTCTGGTTGCTTCAAGTCCATAAATTTTTACACTGGTGAAGAAGGTAACATTGTGCGGCAATTGATCAAAGATATATATCATTATCTACACATGTGAAGAATATAACCTTGTTGTTATGATGGCATGGAATAAAACACTAGGTCCTGTTCTATCTACTGTGACTTTGTTGAGAGCTACACAATACTCCCTCCGTCCCAAAATATAAGCAAAAATTGATCAACAAAAGTTAATGTATTTGGTTCAAAATTTGTACCAAATACATCAACTTATATTACTCATTTTTGCTTATATTTTAAGACGGAGAGAGTACAACCTAAAAAAGCTTCATCATATTCACAAGTTACGTAAATCTTAACACTTTTTCATTGTGACGTTGATCAGATAATATTTAACGAAATTTGTTAATTTTGTTCCTTTGAGCAGCATATGTTTCTTATTCTTATTCTTATGAGATTGCAGCTAGGTACCTAGATTCTTCTTGCACTTATTAACTTAGTTATTTTGAATGGGAAATCCTGCTAAATCATTCCGATCTTTTGCATGCGCGATAATAAAATTATTAGTAGTATTATACTTTGTTCGTTCTTTATTAGTTCACTTTTTATATTGATTCAATAAATGATATATTATTATTTAGTCTATATTAAAGACAAGATACATCAAATGGTATTACAAAATAAAACTAATCATGCTAGTCAACTGAGATTATTCTTCTAAGTTTATGTAAGAACAACAACAATAATAATTTTGGTAATAATAATAAGAATAATAACAATAATCCATAAGCAACGGGCTGATATCAATGTAAGAAACAATATGTGGATGTGTCGGTGCAAGTATATAGAATATCAAAAAGAGGCCAACTAACAATGTTGGTGGGTGGTGGTGTGGGTTATGTGGGGTGTGTAACGTTATAGTAAGTGGAAGATACACTTCCGTGATGAATAAAAACGTCATTGATAAAAGGCTATACATGCCGTTTAAATAATTATAATTTACCTAATAATATAAATTGATTTTGTTAGTATATCTTCTAAGGAGCTTATTAGTGAAACTCACTCACTAACTGAAGTGAAAAATTGACACCTGCAAATTAAATGTCTTTGCAAGCTTTCTCTAAAAGAAAAACTTCATTGGATACCGTCATTTATTCATAATTGTTATACTTAAACACGTTTATCTAACTGTAGTAATTCTAAAGTTTTAAAAAACGTTATAGTACCATCATTGTCAACTACATTTAATATTTTTTGAAGGCTTTTCAACTACCTATAATGTTAGATATTGATTGACCATATATGGCCTATGGAAGTAATATCATTATCCTGTTGACCGTGTATTGATCTCCTACAGTATAACGCACTACGCATATGAGTGTCGTTTTTTAGGAAGCTCCATTTTTTCATTAATTTAATATTTATCGTTTTAAAACTTTAAAATAAGAGCAATTACATGATGGAATCCTAATATGAATGTGAAAACTAGCATGATATGGAGTCATCCAAGTTAAGTTATGTGCAACTTTGTTGTTTTGTCTTCAAATAAATCTAACATTACAGGTTTCTAAATCAGAAACCAGAAGAGCGGAGCCAACTATTATCTTTTGGCTAACAGAAATTGTCCCTCGTCATCTCAAATGCACATATCAATGCCAACTTTATTGAGCGCATGTGCAAAAGAAGCATCTACATTCCATTTGTAACTATCTGGACTCGATTTATGCCATTGCAACTCAACCTTAAATGTTAGGTTGTCCAGTAGAACTTCGGAATTCATCCAGCTAGTGAGGAGTGATCTTGCTCGCTCACAAATTGCTTGAGTTGATTTGATGATGTTATTTCGTACCTTATTGTTCCTATGTTTTCAAATGCTCCAAAGGTTCACACCAACAAATTCGAAACGGTTATATGTGGCCACTCCAAATAATGTTGAGTTCTTGGCAGGATGCGTTCAGAATTACGAAGCCAATTATGATCGCAAAGTGGTATCCTTTCTCCCATACTTATGCTCCATTGAAAACCTTGTCGAATCACATCTTTCACACTCCAACTACTTCGCAAAACATAATTGGGGTTGTGGTCAATGATAGCTCCATAATAATCAACTCTAGGAAAGTATTTAGCTTTGAGTAGATGGGTGATTAGGGAATCTGGATTAGAAACCAGCTTCCATGAATGTTTGCCAACCATAGCCATATTAAAAGCTTTAAGGCTCTTGAAGCACATGACACCAAAAACCTTAGTAGTGGATAGCCTTTTCCACAAGATCCAATGTTACCCTTGGAGTTTGTTGAGTAATGACCCCACTAGAAGGAATTCAACATTTTTTCAATCTCGTTGATGAGTGATCCGGGAAGAAAAAAAACACTCATCACATAAGAGGGTATTATAGGCTACAAGACTGGTTTGATTAGAATCTGTAGGTTGGCTTATGGGAGGCACCTGCTGCTCTAAGAGTTGATCTTACTCCAAATCTAATCCTTAAAAAACTTCAAAGTAGCATGTTTTCTTCTGCCTATCAATAACGGCACACCAAGATATTTGTTAGTACCTTACACGTGTCTGACACTAAGATTGTTAGCAGTGAGGTCCCCAAAATCATCTTGTGTGTTACGACTGCATAATAGTTATGATTTTTGTAAATTGATGGCTTGTCCTAAGGACTCTTCATAAGTAGCCAAAATGTTTTTCATAGCTACCGTCTCTCTCTCGCAGGCTCAGAAAAAGAGAAAGTAATCGTCTGCAAAAAAGATGTGGGAGATAATTGGTGCATCCGTGCAAATCAAGCTTTCCGCACATAATAAATAGACAAGGTGAAGTATGATCACCCTAACGAAGGCCACGACCCGACACAATAGGTCCCACTGATTGACCCATCGAGTTGAAAACCCCATTTGTACCATGATGTTTCGCAAATACTCCCTTTACCTTTTCCCTTCATGTAGTGAATAATCTCAATCACCACCATTATCGACCCAGGACGAAAGTTAACTGATTGATAGAAATACGCATATCCAACACCTGTTTGAGTCTATTTGCAAGGACCTTTGCTACGATCTTGTACACCACATTGCAGAGGACGATAAACCGTCAATCCTTCATAGATACATTGGTGTCACCTTTAGGGATGAGCATAATGTATGTGGAATTGGCAAGAGGCGAAAAGACATTGTTTGCTAGCCATTGACTACCTGCTTGATACACTTCTTGCCCACATATATGTCCCAAAATGTTGGTAAAAACCCAAATTGAAACCATCCAGTCTAGGACACTTGTCTGCTTGCATGGAGAAGACTGCCTCTTTGAATTTGTCAATAATGAAAGAGGTCGCCAGCATGTCATTATCTTCCACAATGATTGTTGTTGAAACCAAATTGATAACATTGACACGGGATATTGTGTGTCTACGTTTGTTCTTTTTTTATTTTGAGGGAGTGCATATATATACACATATTAATAAAAATAGACGCGCATATTAAACTTACAAAAGCATAATTCTTGTGTGGTCACAGGTTATAACTACAAAATCAATTTTGTCAGAAAAAAAACTACAAAATCAATAACAATAATAAACTTTTGATTCTCCTAAAAAAATTGATTCTTTCTTTTCTATCTTTTTTCATTTGTATGTGCATGTCTAAATAACTTAGATTTGTGATTATGACCACAAAGCATTGCTCAATAATGACATTCCAATGTTGGCACCCCAAAACTATCAATTATCATTTGTAGCACTCGAGTAAATATTATTAAATAGAAGTAAAAATAAATAATAGAATCTGGAGGGAGCCAAAACTTAAGAAAACAATTTAGAGGAAGCAATTGTCTTGTTAAAAACTTCACCATAATGTTGGCACCCCAAAACTATCAATTATCATTTGTATCACTCCGGTAACTATTACTCCCTCTGTCTCATAATAGTAGTCGTTTAATATTTGTGCACGATTATTAAGGAAATGATTAATTGTGTTGATTTGAATGATAAAATTAATAGCATTTACTAAAATACCCTTATTAATTGTAGTTACTATAGTAGTTAAGTTGAATGAAATTCAATAAATAAGGGTATAATAAGTGGAAAAAATTACTAATAAATGTTGCATTGATATTGTAAAGTGACAATTATTTTGAGAAAAAGAAAAAATTTTAAAGAGACAATAATTGTGAGACGGATGGAGTATTAAATAGAAGTAAAAATAAATAATAGAATTTGGAGGGATGGGGCAAAAAGTCAAGAAAACAATTTAGAGGAAGCAATTGTCTCATTAAAAATTTCACCATAAAAACCCAATGAGACAAAATCACAATGAAGAAAAAAAAAACAGTGCAATGCGTTAAGGCTATCAAAAGACAAAATCATAACCTAAATAAAACCAAAAAAAATAGAAATACCAAATTTGTTACGAAAAAAGTCTTCCTTAATATATCCAAAAAAAGATAGTCCCACCAAGTAAAAATAAGAGTAGAAAATCCGAAGTTAGCCAACTTATCATCACAAGTATTTTCTTCTCTAAAAAATATGATAAACAAGAAAATTCTTTTGTTGCGAGAGAATGACATGGTTTTTCAATATGTTCAATAATAGTCAAGGAACTATATCAAAATATTTAAAAGCATCGACCATTAGCCGTGAATCATATTCCAACCAAAAATTACACCACCTATTCTTGTACGCAATTTTAATCGCATAAAAGTCGTGATCAATTTAACCTAAAAAGAAAAGGAAATACCAAGGTTCACAACAAAGCAAATCCATAAAACAAGTCAAGCTATCTCTAAAAATTTCATCACAAGAAGCATGTCCCAGAGAACCACAGGTTGTAAGAAACTGGCGAAAATTGTAAAGAACGAAATCTTAATCCATTATTGCACTCGGCCCATAATATTAAATTACACAAGAAAAATTGTTCTATGGCCCTCGAGGTTGATCAATCCCTGAAAAAGGTTTATTGAAAGATAGCTTTCGATGAGAAAAAAAAAGAAAAAAAGTGATCAGAGCATAACTTTGGATACCTTGATACCATTGAATGATATGTTCTAATAAATTGAGGGACTTTTGAACAAACATGAGGGCTCATAGATTCACCGTACAATTTCCACAATCTAAAATTACACCACAAGAAATACTATGAACAGAAAGCATCAAATGCCATTTTTTTTACACTATTTTAATAGCTTATTGAAAAAATGATAACAAATGTTGTTGCGTTATTTAAGTAATCATAAGTAATAATATTTTTGCTTAATTCATGTGGGATGACAAATTCCAATGGTGATCGATAATGGCTACAAATTAGCTCACGTCACTGAGGATAACAACAATTACTCAATTCATTTGGTTCATTCTTTTTGGGCTATTATATACCACTGTAGTGTACAGCTGAAAGCATAACAGTATATATGTTGGACCTAAAATGGTGGTTATAATAGTTGATAAGTTTACTTGATGCTTCCTGTACAAGGTGCTTGATATGACCAAAAAAAGAAATGTTACTCATTTTTCCTGTGGTTATGGTGGACTAGCATGTCACCCTCATTGTTCTATCAAGGCATCTGCAATACGACATAATAAGACTCCATCCCAATACTCCCTCCGCTCTTTTTTTTTATAAGACACAAATGGGCCAAAAAAAATTGATGTATTTGGTCTTTATTATGAACTAAATACATCAACTTGTGTTGACATATTTGTCTCTTATAAAAAGGACAAGAGAAAGTAATTTATAAGCAAAAGTCACATTGACAAGTTAATCAATCATATAATTTCATTATAAAAAGTGTATATTACCAGAACCGTTCCTGTAAATTTGAAGACCCGAGTCTTATAGTAAAGATAGGCATTTAATAAAAAAATACAATTTTAGAAAAAAAAGTTGTTTACACCTCTCCAAAAAGGGTCATGTATATTACTATACCAGACTTCTAAGATATAAATTGATTCATTTGAAACAAAAATTAAGTATAACGTGGGGTTTTGAAAAATAGCTAGTAGTATTAATTATCACACACTTGTAACTTTAAAATTAAAGGTCGGTTTTTCTTTCCTAAACAGTAATTGAAGTTAGTTTGTTATAGATTAAAATAAAAGTTATTTTGATATAAATAATTTAAAAATTATTTTTAAAGTTTTCTTAGTTGCTGGTTCGGGGTGGTTGTGAGTTTTCGGTTATTGGTTTTGAAAGTCGGTTTTAAACCAAAATATGTTCGGGTAAAATGAGATTGAGATGATTTGGAGTACTTGTCTGCAAAACAACATTCAACTAAAATTCAAAACCAAAAAAATAGGTTTCAAAATTTAGGTTTTTGTTTTAATTCTAACATGTCGCCACCAAACGTCACCACCTATGATAGTCGACTAGTACTCCAACCATCATTCTGACTACCACCGACCATCACTCTTACTACCATCAGTTATCACTTCGACCATCGCTAGTCACCACTTCAACCACCACTATGATCACCACTCTATCTACCTCTGATTTCTAAACTAACCACTACCAACTAACGTTATAAGCACCACTCTGACCACCACTGTGAGTATCGTCGATCACCACTCCATCCACCTCTGATCACTACTTTGATTGTCATTGACTACCACTATATCATTGATCGCCACTTTGACCATCACTCTGATCATCGCCAACCACTGCTCCATCAACCTATAACCACTACTTACTACCATTGTGATCCTACCTCTACTTTGACCCCACTAGTCACCACCACTACGACCACCACTAACCATCACTTTAACCACCAGTAGTCACCACCACTACAACCACCACCTACCATCACTCATAGTCTCACTCCCACAAATTATGAAAACGATATAAAACTCACTCTCACTCGTCTCCCTCCCCTTTCATTCTCAATTATATTATATCTCTAATCTTCTTCTCCTTTTATTTTTCTCTCTATTCCTCCATTTTTAATTTGTTTATTATTGTAATTAGAGTGACCATCTATTGTCACCTTGAGTTTGTGTTAATGGTGAAAATTTTAATGTTCGGGGTAGTTAGTGCTTATTTGAAAATTATGATTATGGCATATGATGAGTTATGTAGTGCATTTGTATGAGTATGATTCGACCATAGTTTTAACTGTGGTATTTTTATTATATTTCTAGCAATAAGCAATGAAAGAAAAAAAATCAAAAGAAAGTCTAGTTCAAAGTGATCATCAACTCTTAATCCTCAAAACTTGATGAACGTGGAAGTGTTAAATTGGATCCATCTCTAAAAATGAAAAAATGTCTTTAAATGATGCTAAAATATGAAAATTGTAAAAATAAAAAATATGATTTCAAAAATAAATATAATGCATCCGCCATTCAAATAAATTGGCTCCGCCATCAATCAGAATGAAGCTCACTTGAAGAATAAATTGTCCAAAACATGGGGATTTTTGAAGTTCAAAGACCCTCAAATCTAGAACGCTCCTTGCGGCAGCTACCCTAAAACAAAAGAGTAATGTTAAGGACACTCTTTTTTCAATATTCTCTCTAACACTTACTCTTTTATTGGATGAAACTAATGTATATCCCATTACTTTAAGTGGAACCCATTTTCAATGTGCGAGACTCACCTTGATTTAAACAACAATAAAATGAGTGTTTAAAAAAGTGTTGAAAAGAGAGTGTTGGTAGCACTACTCATTCACAAATAGCAAAATTAATTTAGTATTAGGAAAAGAAATCCCTGTGGATTATGGAATATGTAAAATTTCTCAAGTAGTTGTTGTCACAATGTGATTAATTAATGTTCCTCGAATAAAAGTATTTTCAAATTTTAGGTACAAGAGTTTGACCACCAAAAAGAGCAGCAATGTCTTGATCACAACCCCCATTGTGGTGCCGAAGACATCCCTCAAATTATCATAACCTACAAAGTAATTTACTTTACTCTAAGCAAAAGAAAAATAGAGGATTGATATATGTACAACCATTTGGAACAATTTTAATGACAACTTTCATTTTTTTTCTTCTCATTGGTCTAAAACAATAGAGAGAAAAAAAGAAGAGAGAAAATAAAAATATAATATGAGTATGAGAGATAAAGTTGTCAAAAAGTTATAATAAAATGGTTGTACAAATAATCATTTCTCAGAAAAATAATAGCATTCCTTTTTCTTCTTTTTTTGACAAAAGCATTCCTACGATCAGTTTGTCCTAGTATAAGAAGAAAAACAATTTGAACAAACCACATTGCTAGATATAGAAGTATAAAACCAACCTCTCTAAAAAAACACAAAACCAAATCAAATTATATGCAACAGAGAAAGTCGTAGAAAAAAGAAAGAAAAAAAATACAACAGAGAAACATTGATGATGTTCTTATATATGAATCAAATTTAATTATTCCACTCCAACATTCATCGGTCCATCCTAACATATAGATCATGAGAAAAATTAATCCAATTGGAGCCGCAAGGAGTCATGGCAACATATGAAATCATTGCAACGGCAACATAGTATTTTTTATGGAATAAACAATCAGTTCCATCTCTAAACTATAACCTCTCATCGAATTAGGCTATTAAAATCAACTAAAAGATTTTTAAATTATTCTCTTATTCAACTATTTAGTGATTTGGTTAAAAAAACTTGTTGTACTTAAGAATAGTTTGTGTATTAAAGTGATGCAGCATTTTTTATAGTTTAAAGATATTATTGTTGATTTTAATAGTTTAAAAACTGAATCTGTAAACAATAATAGTTTAAGGACAAATTTAATTGTTTATTCAATTTTTTATGCGCGTTGTAATGATAACTATTTATTATAATAAAAAAAAGGTATTTTTGTTAAAAATCATACGAAAGCACCTTAAAAATTGTACTTAAATTTTGTCCTTTTTAAATTTACAAGACCCAAACAAACAAAAAATACATAGATTAAAGCTAGAAAATATTATATTTAGGCACTTTCTTTTTCTACCCTATTAATTTCTCACAAGTCCTATGGATTTTGGATTTTATAATTCAAGTAGCATAAACACCCTACAAAATACTCCAAAACACATTAAAACATTCTTTATTTTTCAGATTTCATATTTCAAATAGAGTCCACAAGAAGAGAATATGGTGGAAAAAAAAAGTATTGCCTTTGTTTATTGAGTGGCTCCAATAGCACAACAGGCAGTATCATTCCCATTGTTAGCTACATGGGCTTGTTCAGAAACGTATCACATTGTTCCTAAAGGCCCACTCGTTTTCGTTTTCACCATCTACACCCAAAGATCGAGTGGCTTAAATAGAAATTTGTGAAATTCAACTCATAACTAAAACTCAAAACGAAAACTAGATTTTTATTTTTCAAATTTTCAATACAAAACACCAAAAATCACCTCAAACAAGGCGTAATATTTTGTGCTCTACCAAGGAGCGGACAAACAAATTACAGAAATCAGCAGCCTTAAATATACCAACATTTGATTTAAAAAATACAATCATTAAAGAAAACTTTTCTTATTATTTTTCGTTATGAATTTTTTTTTTACCCATGATTTTAGGATTTTTTTTTTGTTTGATTGGACATAATCTTACGATTGTAATTTTAATGCTTTGTTTACGAGTTTGAAGGAGAAAGGAAGACTTTGAAAAGAAAAAAAAAAGGAACAAATGAAAGAAATAGAAAACATTGGAAGGGGAGAACTTTGGAGGTTCATTTTTCTTCATAATACAAAATCTTTCTCATTTGGGGAGAACAAAATTGTATTGGAGGAGGGTCTAAGTGTATTGGAGTGAGTGTTTATATGAATTCTTCGAATTTAATCTATGTTGTTGTAATATTCTTAAAATTAAAAATATATTAATCATTAATTTATCATTGTCTTAAAAAACCTTTTAAAAAATGTGAAAGATTTCTCCATGTCCTTATATTTCACACGTCTAAAGTCCTCTCTTACCCTACCATCCAAACTCTCAAACAAGAAGTTATGTTGAGCGGGAAATTTGGGGGTGAAAGAAGGGGATTTGTTATCGGTCTCCTGACTTTATCAATGGTCTTTTTTGCTAATAGAGATGAGACGATTGAGCATGTGTTGTCAGTATAAAATTGTTTTACACCAACAAATCACAATTTGTCAATAAAAAATTAACATGCTTATTTGAATTAGTAGATTTAAAGTTATTAATCCTAACTTTATCAATGACATTTGGCTAATAGTGATAATTGAGCATGTGTTCTCTGTATTGTCGCGTCATTTTTTGGAGATCAAGGCTATTTGATTAGCTTTTGACTCACTAACTTATTTCACGACTGAACATTTAATTTTTTAAGAAAAGGGGAAAAAAAGTTTGAACTACCCTTTTGAAGAGATTTAGGATTTGTGGGTTAGTTACATAAAGGGAAGGTTTTAACACCCTTTATGTCCGTAGTATCCTACGGGAACCTCTTGATTTTATTTAACGTTTTGTGATATAACTTACTTGCTTTTAAAAATGGAATTTGAAAATGATAAAAGAAAAAAGAGACCTAATTTTATTTACCGTGAGGGATCAAAACCTCGTAGTACGAGGTAAAAATTGACGTTTGATTTGTTTTTGTGTTTTTTATTAGTTTCGAAAGTGGTTTTAAAATGAAAAGCCAAATGGCAAAATAAGTTTGTTTGTGTTTTTTATGTTAAAAGAAAATGACTTAAAGTATAATTAAAGTTGATTGCAATTTTGATTTAAGAAAGAATAAAAAATAAATGATCACTTGATTTTTGAATCAAGGTTTATTGAGAAAGAGTTTTTTGCGATTGTTCGCATTGAATTAAAGCTATAACTATCGGAACAAGAAAATAAAAGCGCGGCATTTTGTGGTGACGTTGGATCACCACAAAGACCATTAACCTAAACTATAGAGCATGAAGATAAGGCATACACCCACACACGCACACATGCATGAATTACATTGAGCCTACGATACATTCTAAGGTCTACGGTAAATAAATACAAGAAAATTAAATTATTTACATTAAAGCCTAATTTACATCCTAAATTCCGTGCAATAGAAATAAATGACATAAAAAAATTAAATAATAAATAAAATAAAGAAATAATGGACCTAATCCTAAAATATGTATTTGGAAAGAAAAAATAAAATGCTAAGGCAAATAGAGATGTATGCAAGAAATAAAAAAAAAATGCAGCAGTTGGTCCAATCACAAGGTGTGAGGGTGCAGATAAAAAAGTAGAGAAAGCAGAACTGGGCCTTGCTGGATTTTGAAATGGGCTTGAGCAAGCCCACTGGGTCAGTTCAGATGGGTAGGTGGGTTGGATCCATGGTTACTGGGTCATGATTGTGGGTAGTATAAATAGGGGTTATCTCTTTTTTCTTTCATTTCTTTTTCCCCATTCTCTCTCTTCCTCTCAGCTCCCATCTCTCTCTTCTTCTGGTTTTCTTCTCTGACAGAGAATGGGTGATGGAGGTGGTTGCAGCGCAGCGGCTGACCGTCGTAGGTGGCGACGCCGACGCTGTAGACATCTTTTTTTTATAATTTTTTGTGTGTTTTTTACTCGACTATCTCCCCTCTATTCGATTCTAAATCTAAAAATCCCAAACGAACAAACTATAACCCTAGATCTACAATAATAAACAAATAAAACTACCTTTGTAATTTTGTTCTGATCTGCCTTCGTTTTGAACTGTTCGTGCTTCTATTGTTGTTCTGTGCGTGATGAATTGTTGTTGTCTGATGCGATATCGCCTGTGTTGATGTTTGTTTGGGTTGTTGATTGTTGGCGATATACAGTGACGGTTTGGGTCGCGGTTGTGATTGTTGGCCCCTTGTGTGTGTTGTGGTTATTTCTTTTTTGGTGTTTGTATTGATTTCTGCAGGTTATGATTGATTCGTAACTGTTGATGAATGTTGGTTTTTTTGTGTGTGTTTGTATTGCTGCGTTTTTGTGTAACTTTGCAGGTGTTGATGAAAAATTGAGGCGAGGGTTTTCGATGGAGTTTTTCTGGTGTTTTTGTCTGTGATCGCAGGTTTCAATTTATAGGATTAGGGTTGTGCTGGAAATGGAAATTTCTTACCTGAAAAGAAACGTGTCTTTGGGGAGGAGTAAACCGTGTTTGACCCAAAGATCCTGCCTGAAAATGTGGCGCAGGAGGAAGAAGGAAAGAAAGAATTTTGGACCCCTGCATAATTACTTTCGGACCTTTTTGGACAATGTTTTTTATTTGGACATTAACAACAAAAAAAAGATATAATATAATAAAAGAACTAAAATAATTAAAAATGAAGGAATTGAAATAAATAATAATAACAAAAGACTAATAAAAATAAAATTAATAAAAATTAAAAAAACATAATTAAAAATAATAAAAGATGGAAAATAAAGATTAAAAATAAAATTAAAGAGAGAAGAGGGGCCGATTCAGAACCAAACATGAGGTATTTTAAAATACCGTGGGATATTAGGTCAAAAATTGGGGTATGACAGGTATAAAAATTATTTACACCACCAAATCACAGGTTTACAATAAAAAGTTAAATTAACATATTTATTTAAAGGGAAATGCTAACATGTGCCCTAAGGTCACATATTAATGTACTAAACATAGAAATTTTGTATTGAAAAGTGAAAATTGCGTTAATTTATTTCTCTAAAAGTTAAATACTTCATGTGAATTAATTCTTTTCAATAAATACTTTCTATTTTTATAATATTTAACATATGCTCTAGGGGCACAAGATAGCAATACCCTTATTTAAATTACTAGATTTAAAGTTATTACATTTAATATCATTAGACAAATCTCACCTTGTTGGAGTTTTTTTTCTCTCTCTAGAAAAATCTATGTCTTATCTCTACACATACTCACGCTACTTCTCTCTCGGCCTTCCCCCTCCCTCAATCCAACCTCCAACAACCACAATGTAACCTCTATTGTGAGGTGATGCGATGATCAGAGGTGGTCATCCGCATTACATCTCCTATGAAACTCGTGACAACCCTCACGCCGGTGGATTTTGACAATAGTGGTTATCTGCTGAATGGATTTCTCTCCTCTTCTCCTTCCGGTGATCGTTGTCTCCTTTGTTTAATTCTCCTCGGTCGTCGTTCATTGGATCGTCGTTGTTTGCAAGGAACAGGGTGGATCGTGAACCCAGATCCGAGTCAATGACAGTTTGGGTGAGTATGTTCCTCCACGAACGCATGAACCTTGTTGGGTTGTGTGTTTCTGGATTTGAGTTTCTCTTGGTATCGAATCCAAGCTGATTGCGTTTGGGTTTGGGTTTCATTTGGTTTTGTCGTGGGTGTTTGTGTTGATGGTTCGTTGTTGTGTGCACTGTAGTTCTGTGTTTTTAGTTTTCTAGTTGTGTGTTTGTATCGTTCGTACTTATTTTGTTGTATTGTTTGTTTTTATGTTTTTGTGTTTTAGATCGGAGAATTCGGATGGTAACAGGTGGACCGCTATTACAGTGGTTTAGCTTCGTAATCTCAAAAGGGACTAATTCTTTTAACCTGAAATGGTTGTTTCGTTACCAACGTGTTTGGACTCGTCCCTCGGTATGGTTTCAAACATGTATGTTCTTTGAAACTGATTGAGTTGGTGTTCTTGTACTTGATTCTCTGATGTTCCGAGTATGTTGAGATGTGCAAGTCTCCAGATTTCAGGGCTGCCTTCTCTTTGGGATTGTCGTCTTATCCATCTCAATCTTTATGATTGTTATCAGACTGTTATGCTCGAAAGAGCGATTATGCCTTTTGTTTTATATAGGGGGTTACTGGTACATGGATCTTAATATTGTGTTGCGCTACTAGTTTAGACGGTTGTATGATTTATCATAGAACCAGTTTGTGATGGTGGTTGAGATGCGTACATTAGGTTGGGTGACGAGGAGGATATGTGGAAGTGATGCCGAAAGTTGTTGGCTTGAGAGGAGGAGCAAATTGGGAAAATCAGTCCTATTTGTCTAACATTTTCTTTAGGACGGTGTGGAAGACAAGCAGGACTGGAGTCTCGATCCAAGCAAAGGGTACTCCATCCGAGTAACCTATCATCTGCTTTCATATGTGGTATAAACTGATAAATCGATTTAGTATGACAGTGTTTGTAATAAAACAGTGTTGTCGAAGTCTCATTTCTCGCGTTGCGGTTGCTTCTAAATCGATTACCGACGAAAGATAACCGGATTCATAAAGGAATTATTCTGCATGCTTCAGGTCTTTGTTCAAGTGGTTCTGGTCACGACGAAAACGTCGATCATTTGTTTGTTGGCAACAAGTTTTATGGTAGCATTTGGGCACATATTCGCCTTTGGCTTTTCATCTCTACATAAGACAGTTTACCTATTAATGATCATTTTAGGCAATTTACAAATTTATCCTGCGTTTCTATAAGAATTCAATTTTCTCTTGAAATTATTTGGATGGTGTCCGTTTGGGTTATTTGAAAAGAAACGGATAGCCTTATTTTTTCGGCAAAAAGATTAGGCTATGCAGTAGCTTGTTGATCACGTCAAGCTCTTCTCATTTCGATGGTTATAAGCAAAAAATTATAATTTAGATTTCGATTCTCATCATCGGTAGACTAATCCTACTCAGTGTTTTACGTTTGCCACTAACCATATTAGCGTTGTTATGCATTGTGATTGTATTTTCTTTTGAGTCCTAGCCTAGCACACATTGTGTGCGCATGGAGCTCCGTTGATTACTATATATATATTTTATTTTGTCTTCTTAAAAAAAAAAATCTAAGAAAATGCGCATAAGTTTTTTCTTTAAAGGTATTGGATGTTTCCTTCATAAAAATATACTAGACGTTATACAGTAAATACAATAAGTGTGATGTGTTGTTGATCTTTTCAATTATATTCATGCTTAATTACAATTTTGGTTCTCGTATTTTCACGCACTCATGAAATTTGTCATTCCTTTTTAATTAACTCATTTGCTTTATATTTTAGATTTTTGAACTGAAAAATGGTTGCATATATCATATTTAAATTGAAGGTTTTATGGAGTTTTCAAATAGTTCCATGAGTAGTGGGCATTCTCCATTATGAGATCGTACAACACACCATTTAAACTATGTCATATCATCACTTTTAAATAAAAAAAATACTAGAACGTGATCAAAATCGAACGATTTTAAAATAGGGGAACAAATTCCGTGAGTGAGAGATCAAAATTGTAATTAAACCTTATTTTCATATAAGTAAATTTATTATTATTTTTGTCATGTAGTTTAACGACTAAAAATTTATCACTTAAGATGAATAAGTGAGATAATATGCAGTTCAAACCCCAATATCCTTGCTAATTGAGCTACAATTGGAGATAAGTCTACCTTATCAAATAAGGGATTTCGCGACAATCATTTTCCATATAAAAATTTGGGAAATAATAATCTTGTATATTTTACTTTTTTTTTTCTTCTTTCCCAAAAAAGTATAATTATTTATTTGGGAATCAAATTACGCTTTCATTTTTTTTTTGAAATAACTTTACGCTTTCATTTGTTGACCACACCTTGAATTTTTCAAAAACAATTTATATAATTGGTATATATCTATTAAACTAATTTAGTAAAAAAAATAGTTACTAGACTTTTTTGAAAAGGTAATTAAAGGAAGGACAAAACTTAGGTACAATTTCTTAGGTGCTTTTCGTATGGTTCTTGACTAAAAATACACCTTTTTTGGAGACAACAAACTTTGAGAGAATTATGGATTTAAGGAAATAATGGTGAATTTAGTTAAGAACCATACGAAAAATATACTTATTATTTAATATTATTTTTAATCTATGTTTTTATATTATTATAAAACAATTTTTAATTATTTATATTTTTAAAACACTCCTAAAAAAATTATTATAAAACAACTTGAAATAAGTCATGACAAAAAAAAATGTTTTTTCTCCCTAAAAATAATATCTTTTCTTTATCATAAAAAACAATGATCAACAAGATTCTTCAACCAAACTAGTCATAAAAATAAATAGACAAATACTTTTTTTTAAAAATAAACACGCGAATACTTGACTTCACATGTTTTTTTAAAGATAAACGTGCGAATACTTGACTTCACATGGTTTCGTAAATACATATTAAACGGTAACAAAAGTTTATTATGAACTTTTTTATTTTAAAAGAAAGTTCATAATGAAATTCAAGGCTTTTTAATGCTCATGAATTAGAAGAAAAGATAAGATATCATAAACGTGTCATATCTATCCGATCATGCCTCAATTCAATGTTTGACACGAGACATCGTGATCCTAAAACTTATTATATTTTGTCTCTCTAGTTACATTAGTTATTCTTAACATAGAAAAATTATCCTTCAAAAAAGAAAGACAGGAGTAAAATTTCAAACAACAAGATGCGATAAAAAATAATTTGCTAATTTATCCTAAAAATATATAATTTAAATTAACAGTTGAGATATATTAAACATAATTATTCGATATTAAACTAAAAAATAAAAATAAATAGTTTAAAAAAATATGTACGATTTTGTCACAAGGGTTATTTTCTAATTTAAAGCATTTAAAAAATTAAAACATATTAACATTTTAATATTTAAAAACAAAACAATTATAAACAATTACAAAAAGTAAATATTAATGCTTTTTTAACATATAAAATATAATTTTCTGCAAGTGTATTTTTGTTATTTAAATATAACATATATATCATACACTTATTTAGTTTATGTGAGGAATGTAATATAATTGTTTAATAACTTGTGGTATAATCATTCTCCGTGAGTTTAACTCATTTAATAAGAGATAATGCATAATATATGTAGGGGCCGATGTTCGAACGCCGAACACCTCACTTATTCACCTTTAAGGTGAATTTCTCTAGCCGCTAAGCTACTTGACAAAAAAAAAACTTGTGGCATAAACAATACATTATATATTCTTTAAAAAACAATACATTGTAATTGTAATTCTCTAAAAAAAAATACATTGTAAGTGTAATGTGTAAATGTCAGAGTTCAAACATCGGTCACCCTATTTATTTACTTGAGTTGAATTTCTTCTAGTCACCAGGCTACTTAAAAAAGTAACTCGTGTTTTTTTCAAAAAATTGACATTTTTTTTTAATCATGAAATTATTTATGTTGTACTCTCTTTAGTTACATTTATAAGCAAAAAACAAATTTTTAGGTTCATTGAATAAGTAATGCATTTGGTCACATTTATAAACCATTTACATTAGTTATTCAATGAATCTAAAAAATTATTTTTTGCTTATAAATGTGACAGAAGAGAATAATGTTAATGTTTATTGGTTAATCTTTTTTACATGTACATGTATAAAATGAAATAAATATATAAAAAAATTGAAAGTCAAAGAGGGGAGAACAAAGGGTAATGACAGCAATTAACCCAAACTTGAAGGGCAATAAGCTTAAATTATGACGAAAACGACGTTTGAAGAGGGAGAAGCAAAAGCCAAAAAAGTGACATCCAAACAAAGCCTTCTCTCACATTTCTCCTTATAAAAAAGCCAGCTCGTGCAATTCTCTTACCCTTTTGTTTTGCTCTCTCGCTCGTAATCGAACAATCTCATCCTCACAGTTTCGTATTCTTCCCGATCTCACCACCACTGTAAGTCTTCATCATCCACTTCCAATTCATAACCCTAATTTCTAGATTCAATCCTAATTTCACAGATCCCTAATTCTTTTGATTTCATCGATCGTTTTTATACCGAATAATTCAGCTTGTTTTTTTATGCTTAGATTCACTATCGAGTAATTTATTTTTGATTTTGTTGGATTTTGATTTTGTTAGTTTTGAACTATTAGGATTAGGTATTGGATTGTAATTTTTTCGCTGTTTGTGTCATCGACCATTTTATAGTTCGTTATTCAGCTTGTTTTTACTGTTTTTTATGCTTAGATTCATAATCCAGTGATGTTTTTGGATTTTAATGGATTTTGATTTTGGAAGTATTGAACTGTTAGGATTAGGTGCTTTGATTGTTAATTTTATTGATTTTGTAGAATTTTGATTTTGACAGTTTTAAATAATTAAATAATTAGGATTAGGTTTTCGATATTTAATTTAATCCGTTGTGTGATTTTATGCTCTAATTAGTGTTTAATTGATCTATTTATTTTTATATTTTTAATTAATATAAGTTTAGTGCGAGTATATGGATTTAAGCTGTGTTTATAGCTATACTTTACTCCTATAATCTTTGATTTTTTCATGAATTTTTCAGAATTATCTTAAAGTGGAGTGTTAAATTTATGGATTTAACTCATATGCACTGTCCGTGTAATTTTTTTTTCATACTATCAATGAATAATAATCGTTAGATCTTAAAAACAGATTGACTTTTATTATAACTATGTTGAAAGTCATACATATTGATTCTTGTGATTTGTTGACAGCGTATCAATATTAAACTCAAATTTATTTGTTTGTTGCATTAGGGGCTAGATGATTGTTATAACTCATATTTGTGGTTGGATTCCTTGGGTAAAATTGTATTGTTGGTTCACCGAGTGTAGGAAGTTTCTTTTATATCAAAAGATTAGATGCAATAATTTCAGGATGAAGTTTGTTGTTTATATTGTTTATAATGTCCCTTTGTCTACAATATTTACTCTATAGTGATGATGTGTGTTTTCTGATCTACTGATTTTTTTCCAGAGCAATCATGAGTGATGAAGGAGAAAGGACTTGTCCTCTTTGTGCTGAAGAGATGGATTTGACAGATCAGCAATTGAGACCATGCAAATGCGGCTACCAGGTTCTATTCTATTTCTATGTTCTTTTTATTAGGCATTAATCTGAAGGTTTTTATATAATCTGTTGGATGCTGTGTGTTTTTTGAGGTTACTTAAATTTCTTTAGCAACTGTGTCACTTGGTTTTTTGGCCTCCTTTTTTTTTATTTTTTATTTTATTATATATATTGATTGATCTTTTAAAATTCGGCATTCTTCAATGTCACTATTGTTTCTGGGCTCAAAATCAAAAGATATTATTGTCTGTCAAACCGATTGGTCATAGGATCCTAGAGGTGGTCCAGCTCAAACCTTGGAGTTAGCCAAGTGCAAGCCGCCTGGATTCATATAACCCAATTTCATTGTGAATCAGTCATCGTTTGGATGTTTTGGGGGTAACTTGGTTATGAAACAATTAATGGTGGGATCTATCATGTGTCCTGGGTTGTAGTTTATAGCTTTGCTGTTTTTAAAGTTGGGTGAGTGCAATTATCTTAAAAAAAATGTTGGGTGAGTGTGATGTTTTTTATTTCTCGCTGTTTCAGGCAGGACAACATTTTTTTGTTGCCTGTTGTTGAGGCTTCCTTGTTAAAATATTTTTGCGACGTAATAAATTTTTTGGCTTATATAAACACTTTTTATCCCTCCCTGTCCCTGTCAATTTTTATTCTTAGTCTATTTTATGTAGCATGAAATCATGCAAAGGTTGACTTTATTATTGAATCAAATAAACATCGTTTTATTGATTATTACTACTGAAATGAATATTGTGGTTACCCTGTACACTGTTTGGTAAGAGTTAGATTTTTTACTGATTAGAATAAAATGCCACTCCCTCCATTTTGTTGTAAACCAATACTATGTATTAAGATACAGGTGCTGTTGTTTGTGTTTTGTTTCCTGAGACATTTTTATTTTCTATATTCATGAACAATGAGGAATGCCGATTGTATCTGTAATTGGTTGTAGATTTGTGTCTGGTGTTGGCATCACATAATGGACATGGCTGAGAAGGACGACACAGAGGGACGGTGCCCTGCATGTCGATCTCCATATGATAAGGAAAAGATTGTCGGGATGGCTGCAAACTGTGAGAGGTTATTCTTTTAACAGTACATTTCTGTAGGCTTGAATTGTTTATTCTTTTCACATCCTCTTCTCCCCCTTTATAACTATGTATGCATGCATTTGTATAACTTTCTATCATATCATATCTTTTTAAATAAGTTATAATACTATACTAGCATCCTGTTTGGATAAACAACTTATTTGCAGCTTAGAGCACAAATGCTTATCATGATAAGCGCTTATGTATAAGCTTGCATAAACTATTTTATAGCAAAAGATACAATAACGTTAAATTGTTTTTGTCTATGCTATAACTTGTTTTTATAAGCTATAGTAGAGAACTTATGAAGATAAGGTGACAAAAGCTTAGAAAAAATTGTCGTAAGCTGTTTTCATAAGTTCTAACAGTCTCACGAAACTTATGTCAGTAGATAAGGTCAAACAAGCCAATCCAAATAGGTTCTATTTGTATAGGATTTGGAGCTTTTAAGTTGTACTTTTATATTTCAGATAGAACAAGGTAGATCTCGGTTGTTATGGGCTTGATTGGTTTTATAAGTATTGTTTCAAATATTTTCCTTTCATTTTTAATTGCATAAATTTCATCTTGTTTTTGATCTGTTTCCTATTTTCAAAGATTGTTTATGCTATTATCTGTTCAAAACATTGAAAACGGTAAAGAAGTGAAAACATGGTGTTATTTTTGTGATTAAAATCGAAGCTATAAAATGATAGCCAAACAGGTTTTACATTCAGTTTCTTAGATCTCGCTAGTCAGATCTTTTTTTAAACGCTTTCATGCTTGAGTTATTTATTTAATTTTTTTTTTGTTGTAATTTTCCCTTGCTGATAATATCTTTGCTTAGATTGGTGGCTGAAGTTCATATGGAAAGAAAGATGAAGAGCCAGAAAGCAAAGTCGAAATCATCTGACGGACGGAAGCAGCTCAGCAATGTGCGAGTTATTCGGCGGAATCTTGTTTACATAGTGGGATTGCCTCTCGATCTTGCTGATGAAGATGTAATATTTTTACTTCATCTGCTTCCAGTAGTTATGCCTTTCAATTTTTCCCCTTGTTCTAAGTGGAAGGTTTAATTTTTTATCGACATTCATGCAGCTTCTCCTGCGGCGAGAGTATTTTGGTCAATATGGGAAGGTCTTAAAAGTTTCAATGTCTCGAACGGCAGCTGGTGTTGTTCAGCAGTTTCCGAACAATACATGTAGTGTGTAAGTTTGTGTTCTTTTCAAATTTGTGGCTTAGCTTTTCTTCATTAGTGGTATTTGTTGCATGGTTGTCATAACAGCCATGGCATGATGGTAGCCACTATAATGGGCATTGGCGACTCCTGAAAGTTAGGGGCGCTACTCTATTGGTAGCCAAATTCTTTGTTTAAACCTCTCTGAAACCCACCACAATCTAGTAGAAAAAGTTATCAGCCTCGGCCAGTTTATCAACTCAGTTGGGGTACTGAGTCCTGCACACAGCATTATTTTTAAATGCATAAATTTTTATTGAATATATATGTTAGTCAGAAGATATATAGTTCGTAATTTGTTGGTCTAGTGGAAGTGATCCTTACGTGTAGTTTGCTTTTTTTGTAGCCTCACAAACCATAGTAGTCAATAGCAGCCGATAGCGGCCGCGCGTAGGCTAATCGTCGTAACGGTGTGGTATGAGATAGCGGCCGCTACAGCCGCTATTTGATTTTAGTTGAAAATTTTCAAATTGACACTATTTTTAAAACATTTTGTATGGTTTCCAAATTTCTAAATTGATTTTAGGGCATTTTGAGGATTTTTAAAACCAAATTGACTCTGTTGTATGATTTCTCTGTTCTTTTTTGCTTCCTCTGTTTTCTTTTGTTTTATGATTTTTTTATTTGTTCCTCTATCTTTTGCTTTTTGGTGTTTTGATTTATGAATGTCTCATGAAGATTTGGTGTTATATTTAATTTTATATTAGATATAAGTTTTTTTTTTTAGAAATATGAGCGAGTTATATTTAATTTTATGTTACATATAAGTTTTTTTAGAAATATCTAAGTTTATTTATACTTTATATCATTAATCATGTAATTTGTTAAAAAAATAATCAAATATCGGTGACTGCTATTTGTCATACCGCTATAAGCTAACCCAAGATTGAGTACTATGTTGAATTTTGATTAAGACTTTTGATATTATGTTGGAGACTTGAAAGCTTTCATAAGATTTGGGTGTTTTGTATGATTTATGAATGTTTCATGAGATTTGAATGTTACATTTAATTTTATATTAGATATATGTTTGTTTATAATTTATAGTATTATTTAAGTAATTTGTCAAAAAAGTTATCAAATAGCGGTCATAGCGCTATGCGCTATCCCGCTATAGCATTTTTGGGGTCGGCCGCTACGCAATTGACTACTATTTATAAAGTTTATATTAGACTATTCTCCATCTTGTCAATCATCCTTATTAGTTCTTCTATGGGTCTTCTCCACACATATTCAAACCATTTCGGATATGATTTTCACTGTGGGAGCTACCCAATTCTGTGGGAGATACCCAATTCTCCCCGAAAACTGTATTTGTAATTATATCTTGTCTTGGTTACCATTAATACATCTTTACATTTTCATCCCTCATAATTTTATTAAAAGTTGCAGCTCCTAAAGAAAGGGTTTTTGGTTTCAGATATATTACTTATTCAAAGGAAGAAGAAGCAATTCGATGTATTCAAAATGTACATGGGTTTATTTTGGAGGATAGACCTTTAAGGTATCAATGTGCACTTTTTGAGGCCTTTTACGTATGGGATGATTGACCTCTGGTTCTTGCTTATCAATTCCTTATGTTATTGGTTTATACATTTCAGGGCTTGTTTTGGAACAACCAAATATTGTCATGCATGGCTCAGAAACATGGTTTGAAAACTGCTAATTCCTATATAGATTTTTACCCTTTCCTTGACTAGTTAAACTTTTAATCGTGGATAAATCTTGATGAACAGCCTTGCAGCAATCCAGAATGTGTATATCTTCATGAGATTGGCTCTCAAGAAGACAGTTTCACAAAAGATGAAGTAGTTTCAGCATACACTAGGTATTTTTGTTAAATTAATTTATTAATTTTGATGTAGGGCATATTATGATTTGGTTGTAAAAATAAAATCATATGTTGCAATTGGTTCAGGTTCATGCCCCTTGTCATGTAAGCATTTCACATCAGCATTTAGTTTTTAACTAACAACGATAGATCTACCTTACCTTTTTGTGATACTAAACTATTTGAGCATAGCTGAAATTTTCACTTTCTGAATTCATGTTGAGTACGGTTAATTATTTGGAATCTGAAACATGATGACTCTGTCATAAAAGGGAAGGATTTTTTAGGGCAATTGGCATGCTTGAGCTGTTGCATATGTTGTGTTCTCGTAATTTGTGCATACAATGGTTTAGTCACTTGTTTATTGTTTTTGTTTTTTTAAGAAGTCATATTCAACAAATTACTGGCGCTGCAACCAATATGGAACGGCGGTCAGGGAATGTATTGCCTCCTCCTTTGGATGATTGCACAAGCAACACTTCAGGGAAACCCACTGTAAAAATTTCTTCAAGTGTATGCATTTCTTTTCGTTCTACCTTTACTTCTTTTCTATTACATTTCCTCCGTTTTTGGGTGTTGGCCGTTACAGCATCAATTCCCTGTGCCGATTCAATATTTTGTGTGAATTACTAACTTTTTATCTTGATTATGGAGCAGAACTCTGTTAGCACTGCAAGAGGTTTGCCTCCTAACGGAATTCCTGCAAAGCCTATGGCTCCTCATGCTGCATGGTAATATAGTGTTGGATTTAGATTGGAATGTTGAAATTTGAGATTTTTTAAGTTAATTAACATTTGAATCTGTGTTATTAGGGGTTTGCGGGCTACAAATTGTCAACCAGCTGCTGGCGGTCCAACCGGACTGTCCAAGCCCAAGCCTGATTCAATCAGCAGCTCTCTACCTTTCTCCTTGGCTGTTGCAGGCACAGTTCAAGTTTCATTGCAGAGTGATACAATGAAGAGGCCTTTGTCAAGTGATGGGCGTCATAGTATAATGCCTGGAGCCAAAAATAATTGTGTGGATGTCCTGGCGAACGGGGGCGAAAAAACACTGGCTTCTGATGTTTCTCCTGCTCCTGTGAATTTGAACACCCAGCTGTCTTCTTTACCATTAGCCAGAGATAGTTGCCGAGGGTGTTGTACAACATCAAACACAACAAAGTCTATTGACGTCACAACAAATTCAATTGGCAGCTTTAGTCGTGGTGAAGCAATTACTGCTACCAATGAAGAGATTCAAAATTTGTCCAGTGAGGTGTCTTCTATTGACCTTGGTAGAAATGCCCAAAATGAACATTACAACATAACCAAACCTAGCAGCCCACCTCCTGATGATGTATTGGTTAAGTCTATGCAATCTCAAGGATCAGAATATAATGTTGACAAATATAGAGACGAAATAATTACAAATGCAGACAGTAAAGCCTCTATAGCAGATAATAAGGTCTGTAATTCAAAGGAACAATATGATTTGAAATTGGATTCTCAATCTGAGGTAGCATCAGGTTATGTTGAAGTAGAGGATGATGTGACATCTTTTGATAGTCAGAGACTTAAGGATCCAGAAGTTTGTAATTCTTATTTGCCTAACTCATCTTTCCCTCGCGTTGCAAGTCATAATAATACTCATCCTCTTTCGCATGGTGAACCTTGTAATGTTGTAAATGCTGGTTCTTTAGCCACAGATAACGAGGTTGGGTTTCAACCACTGTTACATGGATCTAATGCATTATGCAATGGCTATTCTGAGAAATTGGACAGCACCAGCTCTTACAGGTTGCTTCGTGATGAAAGGAATGATCATCACATTGGAAGATTAATTAGTGAAGCAGTTAATATTGGAAGTGATGCTGCTACAGATAAGGGAGAGAGTAGTATAATTTCAAATATATTGTCCATGGAATTTGATGCCTGGAATGACTCAGTATTGTCACCGCATAATTTGGCCAAGTTGTTAAGCGAAAGCACTGAAAGTCAGAATGGTCCGCTAAAGAAATCTAGTTCTTGTGTTCAAACCAATCAATCGAGATTTTCTTTTGCTAGACAAGAGGAATCCAAAATCCAAGCTTTTGCTGTGAATCCATCTCATGGTGCTAACCAACAATTTCTAAAGAGCGGTTCACTCATCCAAGATTTCGTAGAAACAACAGACTTTTCTTTGGACAAGATTGGTATTGCAAATGGCTATCCTGCTACTAATAACATTGAGGAATCTGAAAATATAGGCAGTGTTCAATTTGCTGCTTCTTTCAATAAGATTTCTGGTGAGTATTTTACATAAACTAGCCACTGTAGATTTATATTTAGCATTTCTTATGATTGGCTTCTTTTTCAGATTTCCTACTAATTTTATTCTATTTTGGCTTGAAATTCTTCTTTTTGAGCGAACTGAATTTTAAAAAAATATCTTGTTTTTCATGGGATTTGCTAGAATTTACTTTTGATAAGTGTTGGGAAGTTAGACAGCCCATGCCCACTAGTGAAAGTGTATTCCTGATTGAATAGAGTGCCTGTAGAGCATCAAAATTTGTGTTGTCATGGTTGAGCGAATAACTATTCCTCAATGAAATACATTTTACACCACTGAAAAAAAGTAGAAAGGTCAACTGGTCTGGATTTACTCTTAAATTTCTGGATAACATTGCCTCCCAATTGCGTGATGATTTACAGTAGAGTAGATAACTGGTTATGATAATGCCTCCAAGTTGGAAGACATGAAATGATTTTCCTCTATTTTTCAGCTGTTCCAAAAACACAAATTACAGCGCCCCCAGGATTTTCAGCTCCAAGTAGGCCACCACCTCCTGGTTTTTCTTCTCATGAGAGAATGGGGCAGGCTTTTGACTCAACTTCTGGTTAGTTATTGCTTCGTTTGATTTGTACCTACTTCCTGCAATATTGGTTGATTTTAATTGTTTTCCTTTTGACAGGGAATTCATTGCTTGACCCTTCTTTCTTATGGAGAAATTCATATCAGACACCATCAACTGGGAATTTTGGTGGTGCTGGAGACATTGAATTTATGGATCCTGCTATTTTGGCTGTTGGTAAGGGGAGGCTTCAAGGTTCGCTAAACAGCCCAATGCTAGACATGCAATCCAATTACTCCCCACAGTTAAATTACTTTGAGAATGAGGCCAGACTTCAGTTATTAATGCAAAGATCTCTCTCACCACAACAAAACCATCGATTTTCGGAAATTGGGAACACCTTTTCTCATCTTGGTGATTCTTATGGCATTTCTTCACGAATAGATCAATCTCAAGTTAGTAATTTGGCATCATTTCCTCAATTGGCTCTCCAGCAGTCTAGAAATGCGGTCTTGTCAAATGGCAATTGGGATGGGTGGAATGAAATGCAGAATGGAAATAGTATGGGTATGGCTGAGCTTTTGAGAAACGAAAGACTTGGGTTTAGTAAGTTTCATAGAGGATATGATGATTCAAAATACCAGATGCCAAATTCTGGGGATCTATACAACAGGACATTTGGGATTTGAATTCGTTGGCTATACTATCTTTCTCAATTTTGCCATGGCAAAGCTAAGCAACAAATGAAAAAGCTCAATTTTTCCAGCATTGCTAATGGTGGTCGAGCTGGCTCTCGACATGATTTGTCTAATGGACTACCAATGGCTACGATGATACTCGAAGAAAACTGCAACTGGTAATTTTTCAAGCTTTCTCTTGATTTAATTTTTGTTATGGTTTAATTGGCTTTTAATAGCATAATCCATAATGTGTGCATGGAAATATCTTCATCTAGCTGTCAGCCATGAAAATATCTTCAACTAGTTGTTAGCCCATATATATTTGAACACGGCAACTTTGACTTTGATGTTAGCTTTTGTAAAAAAACAATCACTCAGTTTTCCTCCCTTTTTTATGTGTAGTTCTGGATTTGGTGAAGCAAGCTGCGTGGGATTTAAGAAATCAACGATGGATTGGAACAAGATCATTAGCACATAGACCTTAGTCGAGTGTTCTCTTTATAAGTACAGACAATGGAAACTTGATGATTGACAGTCAACTATCAGCTCTACATTTATTAGTATTGTAATTTTCTTTACTGAACTTGTGGATATAAATAGAGGTTTGGTGGGAATAATTCAATGGTAATAATTTTGGCAGCAGCTTTGCATCTCTTCATATTTGATATTAAATATTTCACTCTTTAACTATGAAAATAAGGAATTTATTCTGAACGTGTATAACCCTATTGTCACTTGGGAAAGGTTTAATGTTTTCTTTTACGAAGATCAATTTTCCAATGTGTCTCTTTTTGTGTGTATAATCATTTTAATGGCTGTTGAGCATTTTTTGGTTTGTATACGCAGCAGGATGGACATGAAGTCTAGCTATATTTTCTGGTTTCGGCTAATTGTTCTCCTCTGTTGTGTATATTATTCTGGTATCGGCTAATTGTTCTGCTCTGTTGTGTATCATTAAAATAATTAGTCCTAGTTCGGTTATACAAATTACTTAGTCTAGGCTTAATCAAATGATTGGGTTAAGTGGTTAATAAGCTTCAGTGAAGTGCAGGTGGTATGCAATGAGCTATTACCTTTTTTTTTACAAAATGGATGAGTTTACAAGTGGGGATGCACTCATTACTTTACAAGTTAGTTTGAAAATCGCTCTTCTTCCTTTTAAAATTTGTTCATTCCCTTGATTATGCCCAATGTGAATTAACTCACGTTCGACTTTTTCAATGAGTTGGCTCATGTAAGCATGTGAATGAGCAAAAACAAAAGGGAGAAGGGAGAAGAGCAATTTTCCGTTAGTTTTGTATGGCTGTATTAGGTCCAATTTAAATTTAAGACATGCAAATGAACCAACATGTCATAACATTAGTGAATGAGAAAGCCAGACTAATAAAGAGTTTGATATAGCACCGGATAGTAGAACAACGGGCAAAATTCTAAATGCTAGTTAGTTGTAATTTTTAAATGGTCGAGAAAAGGAGAAATAATGAGCGATAATAGAACACATGAAACATTGTCAAAAAAATAAAAAATAAAACTCATGAAACAGACGGATGTAGAAGATCTTGTTGAAAACAATGAATGTAATTAGATATTCTAAGTAGAAATATCTACATCCACTGCCATATCAGTTTTTCGTAACCTCCAATCACACATGTAAGCATAAAAAAGTCAGCATCATTAATAGGAAATAAACACCAAATTCAAATGTGGCACTCACGGAATCGGAAAAACTACCAGTAAACTTTTGACAATTGCGAGGCATGTGTGGTTGCCATGGTGGTGCATACGTTGCCTTGGAAATGAAATCATAATAAGGTAATTCTGTGATTTACTCCCTCTCTCTATGTGTAAGCACTTTATGCAGTTCTTAAGAAAATGATTAGTTGCTTGATGTTGATACCATATTGTTACCCTTTATTAATTTTAGTTAGTGGAGTAGTAATTGAGGGGTTTGGAATTAATCCATCACTTTTTGTGAAAAGGAGGAAGGAGAATTTTTTTTAACACTAGATATAATTTTCATGCAAAAAAAAAGATTTATAACTTTTATGCAACGTTGAAAATCCTAATTCTAATGCAAAAAGATAGTATGATTGGAAAACAATTTACGAGACAAATATAGGACTGAAAATCCTATATTGGTGAAAGAATGAAAGTAACGTGCATAATACTACCAAGTATCACCCCAGCTTATACATTTAGGCTGGGTAGCTCAACTGGGCAATTATTAAATGCTTAATGACTTTATTCACAAACATATTTACATTTTTATTATTTTCATTTTTATGAATTTTTGAGTAAAATTTTAAAAATAATAAATAAAGTGAAGATGGATATAGTTATGTGTTTTTGTCTACAGAAATGATACATAGACACCCCTGCCTTGTACCACTCCTTGTACCACTGCCCACGTGGCATTAAATTTTTGTCTCATCTAATCAAAAAAATCTTCTCTCTCTTCTCCCTCTCTCTTCACCTTAGACCTCCACCTTTCGCCACCCCCTCCGCCGGGAACTCTCTGTCATTTGCTTCCCATTAACTTTCAGTTCTCTCTTCCTCACAGCGGTCACCACCACCACCGTCGTTCAACCCCTTGTCCAGATCTGGAGAAAACCGTCGTAGCCAGTGGCCTCCAGATCCTCCCACCATCGTAAAACAGCAGATCTGAAAAGATTCAACGGCGGAGATGTTGTTGTTGTGTTGGAAGGACGAACGATAGAGGAGAATGATGAGGATTACAATGGTGTTGAGGGAGGGAAGAGGGTGTTATCGGTGCGGTAGTGGTGAGGGAGGGTGGATGCTGTAGTCGGTGGTGGTGATGGAGGTTGGATGGTGCAGTCAGTGGGCGGAATGAAACAGAGAAGGAATAGAAGATCTAGCATGGGAGGACCGGAGATTCGTCGGTGGGTTGTCACCGAAAACGGAAGAGGCAAAGGACGCCGTCGTTGAAAATGGAAGAGATAGAGGACGATGTTATCTCCGGTAATGGAAGAGGCAAAGGACGGTGAGGACCGTGTCAGCGATTTTGATGGTGGTGAACAATGAGGTCTGTGATTTTGTTTCTTCCGGTGGTGAGTAGTGAGCACGCAAAGGAGAGGAGAGGAAGATGGTAGGTTTATAAGCATTTTTACAAAACTACCCTCCATTTAATGTTGAAATATCAAAAGTGCCTTGCCACATGGGGGGTGTATGGAGTGTGTTGCTAGCTGGGGTTGTATACCTATCAACACTCTTTTGTCTATTATGTTCTCGCTTAAGAACTATAGATCAAACCTAGTAGGTAGAGTGTCGGGTATTTGGTCGCCAGTGTTTATTATTTATGAGGTGTTAAATCAAAAATGGATGTCTTAGGGTTTAGTCGAGACCTCCTTTTACAAATAAGGATTCATGTTCTCTCTCTCTCTCTTTCTCTCTCATGGTTTGGTAGCTCTTTCCTATAACATCGAGGGTGGCTACTCCCCCAATGTTTCGCCCGATTTTTATGTTTTGACATACAAATGCTTACTTGATCCTTAAGTCTCCTCGCCTCCAATTAGGTGGATACTTTATCCCCAAGATAACTTCTTGATTTAGTTGCTTATTTTGGAGACATGTGTAGTATTTTCTCTTGCAAGTATTGGAAGAGTAGTGTCTTCCAATTTGTGTCTTCACTGATTTCGTTCACCTATATCGTCTTTGTGCTTGGTGCCAAAAGAGTTTCTTAGATCACCGTTCTATGGTTACCAAGTTTCTTGGTGTTGGCTAATTTAGATAATAGGCCCCCCATGAGTTTTGTTCCCACGAGACGTGCACCAACTCGAAGAATGAGAATTTACCTGCTAGGTTCTTGACTATCTCTTGGTACTTTAGAAGCTGGGGTTCGAGTGTCTGGAACTCTCTTGCAACTCGGCTCGTCATTAACTATGATTGGTTTTAACTTTTAAGTTCAATTATCTCCATTTCGTGTGCCAACTTCGTTCTTGATATGACCCCTTCATATTCGGTTGTGTTGTGCTCACTTTGAATGAATATATAGTGACTGGTCTACTATGATTCCCTTTGTTCATTCTAATACTCTTCTTAATCCTCTTCCTTTGAGATTTGAATCCCCATCTACGAATAAGGTCCATACTTTGGGTTCTTCAATAGACATTGATGAGGATAATTCCACAACGAAATTTGCGAGGAATTGTGGCGAGGTCGGGCTTCTTGGGGACATATTTAATGGGATGGGTAATTTTGATTACCACTTTGTGACCCTGGAAGTATGGTAAATCGCCTACTGTAATTACGACGACCAACCCGGGAAGATCCATTCTATTTTCTGGTATCTTTTCTCAATATCTCGAAAAGACCTTACTTATGAAAGAAACCAACGTATCTTCCCTTTCTATGTCTTGAACTAGCACTGTACCAAAGGGGTGATCAATTACTAATTATTAAAGGTACAGGGGGTTACATTCCTTTAGTCTTATAGAAATCAGAGGGGTGGCCGTGAACGTTTTGATCTTTTGGAAATATGCCTCAAACTCCCGGGTCTATTCGAACTTCCCTCATTTCCTTAGGATGGTGAAAAAGTGAAAGGCTTATCCCCTTCTCAAGATAGAAATCAGAAGATGGTCGGGATTCTTCACGTTAATTGATGTACTTCTTTAACGTTGGTTGGTTTTCTCATGTCGATTATCACTTGGTATTTGTTGGGGTTTTTCTCTATTCCACTGTTTGTACGCATCAACTCTAAGAATTTCCCTGCTTGAACTCCAAATGAACATATTGAGGGGTCCAAACGCATATTTTATCTTCCTACCGAGCCCAATATCTCATTCAGGTCTTGGTTGTGGCATTTTCCTTCTTCAGTTTTTACCATCAAATCATCGATGTGTACTTCCATATTCTTGGATTGCTCATGTATTTTTAAGGTCGAAGGACATGACTTTGAAGTGATAATAGCAAATATTTTTCATGAATGCAGCTAGGGAATCCATCCTAATTTGATTATGTCCAAAATATACATCCATGAAGCTTAGCATTCATTATCCTGAAGCTTCATGGATGAGTCTATCAATGTTGTAAAGAGGGTACAAATCCTTTATATGTGAATGTTGGAACAAGGGTGTTTCACAAGTCACCTATTGAGTTTTGACAATAACAAGGTCTGGAAGAATGAGTCTGAAGAACTGCGTTTGAAGAATGCGTCTGAAGAAACGAGTCTGAAGAAGAGCTCCTGAAGACACGTCATCAAAAGCAAGAACATCAGAAGTGCTGGTCATCAGAAGCATATCTCGCCAGAAGCTACTTCACCAGAGTTGACAAAGGACATCGTACGAAGTGTACGACCACGAACTCTGCAACCACCTTCTCTGCAATCTTTGTCTCTACAACAAGACAAAGATAACAGTAACATTGCTGCAGACGTTGTTCCTTCTGTTCTGGAATGGATTTGAATTAAGTTCTTCATAGGAC
>Ga0228710_1000668_pt1 | contig 46096 bp, 31 predicted proteins | sample MedpolnodulmetaG_FD_177995 | JGI IMG/M metagenome (GOLD analysis project Ga0228710, IMG submission 177995) | Root nodule microbial communities from Medicago polymorpha collected in Santa Monica, California, United States - pink nodules | ecosystem: Host-associated > Plants > Roots > Nodule... | reverse complement strand
TGAAATTAAAACATTCTGAAATTTAAACATCATGAAATTAAATAAAAACATCCAAACCAAATCAATCCAATTCCAACGTGAATCGTCAACTGAAGAGATGAGATGAGATGAGATGAAGATGAGAGAAAATGAATGCATTAAAAAATATTGTTTAATTTTGGGCCTAACCATAAGTTTGTGTGAGGTAGGATAATATTAGTAAAATAAAGAGTATGGTTATCATCGGATTGGTTCATCGGTTTCACGGATCTCGAAATGAAAAACCATGAATCAAATCAAACTAGATCAGTTTCAATTGGTTCGGATCGGTTTCAAACCGAACCAAACAATGTCGGATATTTTTTCGGTTTGGTTCGGTTTGGACTTTCAGTTTCGTTGGTTTTGTCCGAACCACTTACACCCCTACTTGGAATACAAAACACATACCTGGTAAATAACTCCAAGAACCCCTAAAGAAACTCTGGCTGCATTGAGATCTTGGTGAGATTGGTTAAGATGTCTAACCTTAACAAACCCATCTTGAGGTTGTGCAGGAAAACAATTGTAATATGTGTTACATGATCATGAATAGCACTTCCTCTACAACAATGTACTTCCATGAGCACCAGTACTCATAAGGCCACCAATTGTTAAACCCCACCAATATGGTGTATATGGCAAAGCCATTTCAAACTTTGCAGCCTCACTAATGATCTGTCTCAATGTCACACCACTCTCTACAGTTATTGTCTTTGCATCCACATCAATTTTCAACACATTGTTGAGAAATTTTGTGCTTATCAGAAGTCCATTATGGCTATCATCAGGACAAGCTAGCTTTGGAATGCTGTGGGAGAAGCGCGTTGCAACTTTCATTTTTCTGTTGTTTTTTGAAGCTAACGCGACTATTGATATGAGCTCTACTTCTGAGGTTGGATACACAACCTCGCTAGCTTTGCAAATGCTTCGGTCAAGGAACGCGCCATTGGAATTCGTGATGGTGCAGTTTGTGTTATTTGATAAACATTTAATTGGATCTGCTGGAGGAGTTGAAATCACTCCATAGATTACAAAGAGAAAGATAAAGATAGTGAACTTGATTATAATTTTAGAGCATAATAATGAAATTAGCATTGTCTAGCTAGTTGAGCTTGATTATATCTCTCGTTGATTTGCAATTTCTTTCCGTATGGTTCTTAACTAAATTCACTATAATTTCCTTAAATCCATAATTTTCTCAAAGTTTGTTATCTCCAAAAGAGTTGTATTTTTAGTTAAGCACCATACGAAAACCACCTAAGAAGAAATTGTACCTAAGTTTTGTCATTTATAATTATAGAGCGAAAGTATTCAATTTATAATTAGCATTGTCTAGCTAGTTGAACTTGATTATATCATATGATTGTCCTTGCTTGCTGGCTTAAGGAAAATAATCTCATATGGGGAAATGGTAAACCTTACGAAATAGTCAAACCACGAAACACACCAGGGCTATTCTTATGCGCCACCTTCCCCATGATTTAGGGCAGATGGAGAGATAAAAGTATCTTCCTCAATCGTAAACAGAGGTGTTTAAAACCAAACTAATTTTCTTTCAAGAAAACCAAACTAATTTAATGGACAAACCAAACCAACCCAACTAAAATCGTAAAAAAAATGTATTTGTTTTGGATGTAATTGGATCATTTTTTTATTCAACCGTATGGTTTGGTTCAGTTTATGATTTTTATTTTATCATCTAAACCAAACCAAACTGCATAATAAAAACATTAATTAAATACATGTCACATAGATTATTATTGATAGAAACTCAATGAAAACTTGTATAAAATGACATAAATATTTTAATTTTTTTTATGAAAGAATATATTTTTCACTTGTTAAGTTTCTTTTATTTTATTTAAGAAAATGTATTTATATGTTATTGAACTTTTCGTAAATGATAAAATCTTGGCCTTTTACATTTATTACAAAATAGAATTACTTTTTGTCCACGTTTTTTATTTGGTCTATGTAGTTGAAAATATTGTTGGATGAAATTTAAAACATTGGTGAAAATATGGTGTGTTTTTTTAGCTTTTTAATTTGATTTTAAAGTTGGAAACAAAAAATAGTATTGTCTCAAAAAAACAGTACGAACATATCTAACCAAACTTCATTGATTTGGTTTGGTTTGGTTCGAATTTCGTTTTAAAAGTCAATCGAATCAAACCTAACCACATGTTTTTTTATGTTGTGGTTCATATAACTTTTAGCCTCAAAACCGATCAAATTGAACTGCAAACACCTCAAATTATAAACATAACCACATTGGTATTCTTGTTATTCTTGCATTGACTCCTCGTACTACCCTCTCCATTTTTTTTTTGTGTTAGGACTTCAACTATATTTCAAAACATTCGATGTTTTAATATATTTAACATTTTTTCTCAAATTTACCCTTATTGAAAAACACACCATAAAATTATTAAAGAATTGTGACACTTAATTTATCACATGTGAATTTAATTATAATAAGGACATTTTAATCCAAAACATATAAATATTTATGTACTTTAATCAAAAGATAAAAACGGAGCGAGTATACAACACATCTCAATAATGTGGTGTTCTTAAGTGCCGTGTTTTGGTAGTGATCATTGGGTAGTGGATATGATTAAGAGGCGATTAAAGCCTGCCTCATTCATAATAGCTATCTTATTGTCTTTGGTGTTGTCATTTATCAAATGATACTATTTCCGTTTCAAAATAATCTCATTTAAGGTTTTTACACATATATTAAAAAATACATTAATTAAAAGAAAGAGATGTGTTATTTTATCAAATTATCTTAATCAACTATTGGTGTGTTTTTCATTAAAAAAAAAGGTTAATGGTGTTTTACCCCCTGTAATATTGATCATTTCTGGTTTTTTCCCCTGTAATTTTTTTTATTTACCCCCGTAAAAAATTTGTTTTGGAATACTCCCTAATAGGTCATTCAAAAATTTCTACAAAAAAAAAGGTTGGTTTTTGAATGACCTATTAGAGGGGTATTCAACAAAGCATAAATAAATTCTAACTCCTGACATAAAAGAGTTCTTTGATTCAAAAATCTCACATTTAATAAAAGCAAAAACAAAGGGTGGCTTTTAAGTTACACAAAAAATTTGTGTACCCATACACAAGTCCATTTGTAACCATTGATTTGTGCATTTAAAATTTAATGGACAGGATTTTGCAATGACAATATAAGACATGGTGTATCTTTGATGGTTATGAAATATCAATTTTCACTATGTACCATTATAAATAATTAAATTATAAAAGAAAAGTGATATTTTGAAAATTTAATAAATTGATATTTACTATTTTTTTGTACAAATAAAATGATTTATTTAACAAAAACTAAAAGAAAGTTCTTTGCAGTTGGATACTTTGGTACTGGTACTAGAGAACAATTGTGCAATATCATAAAAAAAAACTTCCAACCTTTTACAAAGGATATAGTTTTTCTCTTACCGAATTTGAAAGGCTAACTTTACATTTAACCAAAGATATTTAAGTAACTCAATTAATTTATTAATGAGTATGGATACTCACGGATATGAATACCATTAAATTCGCATGTGTCCATTGAATAACGAATAATTTAAATATCTGTTTATTTTACCAACAAATATATATATGTTAAACTACCCGACATGAGCATGTGGGGAATTTTATCGGTAATATGGATTTTTTTTGTCATCCTTAGTTACACGAGATTTGATAGGGGAGATTCGAAATTATTTTTTTATCATGCTATTTCTACGTTACATTATGATATTTTAATGTAAGTCAATAATAAAATGCATGTAGTTACTCAAGTACTATTTTTTTTTAACAAAAAATAGAGTGTAAAAGCATGATATCCCAACTAAGTTGGTATACTGAAAACATTCATTATACCGAAACTCAACAACTTGGAGTCAGGGAAATACTTTAAGCTCTATGGGGATGTTAATTCTGAGTTAAGGCTAGTCACAACAATGGGACTTCTAACATTGTGTATCGAGTCTGTCCAAGTAAGATACCCAAAAACTAGTTTATTTTCCTCCATTTTGGGACCTTGTATCCTCAACTTGTATGCCACCTTTTCATTTTTCTCCTTAAACACCAACTTGTTTGGGACAACACTAACATGGAACCCTTCAATAGGTGTAATGTTGGCTACGTAGATCGTTGGTTCCTCTCCAACATTGGTTACTGTTCTTTGAAATTCTTTTGTAATCACCTTTGATTTAACACTAGCATTATTGAAAAAGGCAATAAAAGAAGGGTAATTAAGGTCCAAAGAAGGGTTAGAACAATTGTTAAAAGACGATCTCGTGATGGCCGTGATATTCTTCTGAGTGAAGTTTAATGCACATAGAAGATTCACATAATCTTGTTTTCCTGCATCATAAACAAGTCCAGGATCAAGTGCTCTATTGGGATTGATATGTCCAGCTCCCAAAGCTAAAGGCGAAGCTGGTTTGTAACCATTACCAATGTCTGTGATGAGTTGTTTTGTGTTGTCTAACATGTCCGATGTTGTCATCATAGCCGATCTAATGGCTGCTGGGCTCCAACAAGGGTGTATTTCTTTTAAAAGTGCTGCTACACCTGCAACGTGTGGACATGACATTGATGTTCCGCTTAACAAGTTGAAGTTGTTGAAGAGATTGTTCTGGAATTGCAACTCTGTTGCTGGAACATTTTGAGGCCATGAAGCTAAGATTAGTGTTCCCGGTGCTGTGATGTCTGGTTTCAACACAAATGGACAACTATGTGATGGTCCTCTTGAGCTATAACTGTCCACACTTGGTGCTGGTTTTGTACCTAAAACAGTTTTATTAAATCTCATGCTTGCTTTTGGATTAGTATTGCACTTAATCAAATCCTTGATAAGTTCTCCATTAATTGGATTCAAAAATATAGATGGAAATTTAGTTTGAATGTAATATGTTATATCCTCAGAACTATTTGATATGAAAACACCCGCAACAACTTTTATTCTTTCCAAGTTATCCACTTGAGTAGCAAGTGTTCGATTCTTGTCTTCACACACCACGATCTTGTTTCTCGCTTTGATGAGTTCTTTCAAATTATCACATGAGCTCAAGAAAACCATTGGGACCTTTCCTGAAGAAAAGTTCCCCGGATAGAGAGACAAACCAGTGACTTTGGCTCCATTTCCAAGTGTTAAATCCCCTTGAAATTCACGATCCATTGTGCCAGCAGCAACTGTTATTACCTATTAGAGATCAAGTTAGTTAATTGTTAGTAAAGGGTGATCAGTTGTGTTAATTATTCTTGCTATCTACTTCACTTTCATATGTATAAGCTATGAATAAATGAGATATTGCAGTAATATTACCCATGGTGTTCCATTGTGGAGAGTTTCAAGCACTGGTCCTCTATTCCCTGCAGATGTAGATACAAAAATGTTTTTCTCCATAGCTGCAAATGTCGCTATAGCTACAGGATCTTCATACAAAGGTGCCTCATCAAACCCCAATGACAATGAAAGAACATCTACACCATCTGATATTGCACTATCAATTGCAGCTATTGTATCAGATGCATATGCTCCTTCTCTCCACAACACCTTGTACATGGATACATGAGCATGTGGAGCCATGCCTATTATTAGATATAGATTCGGTTAATAGTTAGTAATATTTGTTATCTTCTTTATTTTCGTATGTATTATAAATAAAAATCTCTAGTATTCGTTGTTGATCAAGTTAACAATAAGTGAGATATTTTAGATATACCTATGGCTGATCCAGAGGCATAGCCGAAGTATGATGCACCCTCAACTTTACTTCCAGCGGCAGTGGTTGAAGTATGAGTACCATGACCATCTATGTCACGTGTGGAGTTCATGGTTATAGTGATGTTAGGATTATTTGCTAGTAATCCTTTGTTAAAGAATCGAGCTCCTATGAGTTTTTTGTTGCACAATGAGGAATCAAATTGAGTACCATTTTCACACTTGCCTTTCCATCTTGAAGGGATATTAGGCATCTCATCATCTTTGAAGCTTTCACTTTCTGGCCAAATTCCACTGTCTATTAAACCAATGATGACATTTTTTCCATATTGTGTTGTAGGCCATGTTCCGAAAACAGGATTGAGGCCAATGAAGTGAGGTGAGTGTGTTGTGTCTGGTTTGATAGGTAAATCCCTTATGGATGAAATATATCCGGGAGTAGTTTTCAGAGCTTCAAGCTCTAAAGGAGACAAACTTGCACTGAAACCATTCATGACATTAGTGTAGGTATATGTGAGTTTTGAAGAAAAAATATAGTTCAACTGGTCGTTGTTAGAAGTAATGTCAAGTAGTGAGGAAAGGGTGGCTAAGTACCAACTTTGTTGACTTAAGAAGGGTTTGGGCATGGCTGATAAGTTCATGTGAATAATATAGTTGTTGGAGTTTTGATCACACGATGTAGATGAAAAAAGGTGAAAGATTATGATAAAGCATAATAGTAGATAGTGATGAATATGTGAAGCCATGGTGGAGTATAGATGATCAATATTTGGTATGGCTTTAGTGCACAACCAAAGTGTTGAAACCGTGGAAGCTTAAATAGAGATTCATGAGTTGATTAAGATATATAAAAAAAACCTAAAATGACTATTTAGTCCTTCAAATTGAAGGATAGTAATCATTTTAGTCCGTTTTTCAAAATTAACAACACAATTTTGGAAATTCCAGCCAAAAAACACACAATTTTAGAAGTTCTCTATTTGTGTTGATTCACCAAGAGACAGTATACAAAACAAGATGGGTAGATCTTTCATTGATTTTGATGAATAATTTGTTAAGAATGTATTTTAAGGGAGACACTAAATTAACAAATATTTTATAATTTAATGCACTAAATTATCATTTTAAAATTTTGAAGAATAATTTTTCTAAGCCTTACGATTTCAAAAAAAAATCCAATTTTTTTTTTAAACTCAGGAAATCCATTAATAACTGGCCGTTTTAATTCTTTGGAACAATTCGATGAATTTAGTAGATCATTTTAGGAGGCTCCAATGACCATAAATATGACCTATCTCATTTTTACAATATGATGGTTGGTTGTTCACGGACCAGCGATACTCACCGTTTCTTTTTGGAAACAATATCAGCAATGTAGTTCATCCAACGATAAACCTAATCCGATTTATAGAGCTACGACACCATCAGACCCAAATAAACAAAATGTTGAATTGAATCGTATGAGCTACTGGGATTTATTACTCATTTTTGTATTGGGGTTTATTCAACCCAAAGACTAAGTAATTTGTGTGATATTATCCCACCATTAAAAAAGACATTAAAAACGTGGTAAAGTTTTGTATGAACTACCCAACCAATTCACCTTATTATCGGCCGGCATTGTATGACCTCACCATCTTTGCAACTTGTGTATGAAGGTATTTTTCTAGGAGAACCAAACATATGTGGCCATGTTGCGGATTACCATTTTGGTCCCATTTTAGACAACTTTTTTTTGGCAAGGATTATCCAACATTGATTCCAAACTTTGACGTCGTTGTTGGTCTGGTCCATCAAATGATCAAACAGAAAAGGAAAAATAGAGCAGGTGAAGAGAAGCAACACAAGAATATGTACAAACGTTAATTAGAGTAAATATAAATTAAATTTGAGTTTTTTTTTGAAGGAAAAATTAAATTTGAGTTTAATTAGTATAAAATTCTCACTGCCTTTTGTTATGAATACAAAAACAATACACTATATGTGTATGATCATTAATCTCGTAAAATTTTGATAATGCGTGGTCTCAGTTTCTATTAGGTATGTGGTTTTCAAAATGAAAATTAAAGTGAAACTCATCACTCTTGAGTTTTTTTTTTTGTTACAATCACTCTTGATTGAGTCTCGAGTACACACGTTATACGGATCACGATTTGACATGTCTAAAATGAGGCAAACTACAAAAAATCACTATGCAATCATTAAATAATGTTTTTTTTTTAAGGAATCATTAAATAATGTTATTAACGATAATAATTCAAACATTTAAAAAATGACCTCATATATTGAGTATTGAGAAAAACTTTTTTTTGGTTACCGAGAAAAACTTTGGTCTCACATGAAATAATAAAAAGGTCTAAAATGAGTTTATAAAAAATGACAAAATTCAACTTACAAAATCAATTTTGTAAGATGAGTTATACTGATACACATTTCTTATATAAATCAAAGTCTATTGACCGTGCCATCTACCGTGTATATTCACGTAAGTTCAATAGTGTTGGGTATGAAGAGATGTATTGGAAAAAAGAAAAAAAAAAATCTCACATAGAATAAGAATAAAGTCTGAAATAATTCTGTAAAGAGTGACATTACTCATCTTTTTTTTTTACAAAAGTAAACGATATTCATTCTTTCAAATTGATAGAGTACATCGATACAATACAAATTCAAATTCAAGCTAAAAACAAATAAGGATGAATCTGTGAACAAACTCACAGCATCCATGTTAATAGCATAAAACGGCAAAGTATCTATGCCTACAAATATGACTAATATGATTATATTCAACTCTCCGAAATACTCATGTCTCCGGATCTGCAACGTTGACGACGCCAAAGCCACTGTCAATGATCGGATCTGCACTTACTCAAACCTAATCTTTCAACCTGAATCAAATAAACACCGCACTAAGACCGGAAATCAAAAACACACCGCACAAAGACGGGAAATCAAAATAAAACAGAGTCGTTCAGAGACGACGAAATCACAAAAACAAACGAAAGAAAACGGAAAATATGTGAAATCACTTATTCAATTAAGATAGAAGGAAAAACAACTAGGAGGGGTGATTTTTGGGTCAAAATTGACCCTAAATCACCCATCTGACAAAAAGAAGAATAAGAAAGGGGTGACGGCTAGAGTTTGAGAAGGAGAGAAGAAAGAGAGGAAGTAGAAATACTTTCCTCGTGTGTCTATTTGACATTACTCATCTTACAATGTATGTTTTGTAATGATATATATTAAGTTCAATATAAAAACTTAAAATGAAAATAGAATCTATCAATGGGGTCACCTAGCATTTATATTCACATACCAAATTCAATAGTGTTAAACAAACTCAAATAAAATGTGTAAGAATGAGTTAAATCTAATATAAAAACCTAATAACAATCGCATCGCAGTATTTCACTTTTTTTTTTACATTATTCTGTGAACCCCAATATAGAGGTGACTATTGTTCTACAAGTTCTTGTCAAAAAATTGTTCTGCAGGTTAGTGGAGCTCCACTTTGTAAGATAGCTGAAAGTAAAGTATATATATATTGGACCATGAATGTTGGACCTGAATTCCAGCGTTGGAGATAACCACACAGTCATGCGATCTCAATCATTCTTAATCGGACCACTAACATTCTAATTTTACAAAAGTGGCAGAGCCATTTTGCTAGCTACAGTGCTTATTATTACATCATGAGATGGTGGTTTATGATTAATTTATTTCGGAGTATCTCTTAGCCAATACGTGGAAGAAAAAAAAATCTGACCTAGTTTCCCAAATTAATTCCACTTCTGGCCCCTATGAGAATTAATGACATAAATGACCCACTTTCCCTTTTTTTAATTTTTTTTCCTGTAGTGGGCCGTTACCGCCAATTGAGATGGCGGGAATGGCAGATGACGACACGTGGCAATTCTCAGGCGTTTTTTTTTGTCGAGAAATTCTTAGGTGAACTCTCACCTAACACGTCATTTTTATACCCAGCCAATTAAAACTCAACACCTCATTAAAATAATTAAAAAATAAATTAAAATCAGTTAGAAGTGGTGGTGCTAAGAAAGTCGGGAGAGGATAGAGACAAAACGTATGAAATAATAAGGAAAAAAAATCTGATTTTAAATTATTTTTTTAATTATTTTAATGAGGTGTTGGGTTTTAATTGGCTGGGTGTAAGAATGACGTGTTAGGTGATAGTTCACGTAAGAATTTCTCGTCTTGTAGTGAATTCAGAAAATTGAGAAAAAAATTCAAATTTGTTCCTAGAGGAATTCGAACTGCGCGCACCCAGGCAACATTCAAACTGTCTTGCCACTAAGCAATTGTAGTAAACCCATATGTGCCCGGTTCAAATCCCTCTAGGAACAAATTTGAAATTTTTTCTCAGTATTCTGAATGCACTACAGGACAAAAAAAACGGCCAGGAATTGCCACGTGTCGTCATCTGCCATTCCCGCCATCTCAATTGGCGGTAATGGCCCACTACAGGACAAAAAAAATTAAAAAAAGGGAAAGTGAGTCATTTATGTCATTAATTTTCATAGGGGGTCAGAAGTGGAATTAATTTGGGAAACCGGGTCAGAAAAAAAATTCCAATACGTGAGCAAAGCCAGAACTAAAACTTTTACTCACTCCGTCCCGCAATAGATGACCCATTTGAAAATGTGCAATTTTGACCTAACTTACTTTGACCATATTTTTCTACTAATATACAGAGATAAATAATATCATATAAGATGTCGTTAGATTCGTCTCGATGAGTATTTTCAAAATATCAAATTTTCATAATTTTTCTAATATATTATTCAAGATATTTAAGCTCAAAATTATGCATTGGTATATGTAATTGGGTCAACTGTATCATGTATTAAGGGACGGAGGGAGTAACGTTTTATATAAATCCATACACACAAAGGAGGAAGAAAATTTATGTAAAATGCATAATATAGAAGAAAAAAAATTACTTGATCATGAATACATCGGGAGCGAGAGTTTCAGCTATGCTTTTCAGAGTTTTAAAAAAAATCAACCAACAATAATTTGCCATGATTTCCAGCCGATTCCGAGATGTAATTGGTTGATTGAAGTATCGTGAACCATTCAGGTTAAAACTCTAGAAATAGAAGCAGTTGTTGGAATATTTATGTGAAGTTGGAAGGAAATTGAAAAGTTGAAACATTAAACGCTAAGTTTTTGGACTCGGAACTAGTATGGTCCATAGTATGAACATCATATATTATTAATTGAATGAACATAAAAAGTAAAATTTATTTATAATTAGAAATAGAGGGAGTACGTGTGAATTGAAAAAAGTACAAGCCTCGCATTGAAAAAAACATACATTGATGAAGGAGACGAACTTCCAAAAATTAAACCTTTGGAATATCAACTTTTATGAATGAACTGAACGCACATGAATCCTCCGTATGCAACCAAGCGCTGAATCCTCCTCTATGGATGACAATGTTTAAATTAGTTGTTGTGGTATGGTTCCTTTAATATTGTTTGGCTTAATTAAGATCTATTATATATGTATGTGTGTTTCTTAGTGCCTTTTTTTTTTTTTACCGTGTTTGGTTTAATTAAAAACTTTTTGGTTTAAATGCAATTTTGATACCATATTTTCATTTTTTTCTTTTTGAAGTTTTGATACCTCTGTTTTAAAATTCAGTTCTTTTTCCCCTCAATTTCAATTTTTCTTACTTTTTTCCCCACCCCACTGCAAAATACTTGACTTTTAGTGACAATAACTTGACTTTTTTTGACGATAGATTATTACAGGTAAAAGTTCCTTTACCATAGGTATTGCCCCAAGTATCTATACCCATATATTTTTTGTCTAGTCTACAGTGTCGAATTTTACTTGTCAGACCAAACTTTTTAGTTTTACCTATCGGTTTTAGTCGTGGTTATAACATTTAATCATAAATTACAAATTTATTGGTATATGTATTTGTGGCTATACAGGTGGTAAAAGGAAGTTTACATATGGAAATCATTTATCATTAAAAGTAAGTTGTTAGGTACTTGGAAAAATTGTTGTTCACACATTTGAGAAGGTTGAGAAATACATGTAAAATACCAAATTGTTGTTGGATTAATTATTTAAGTAATCAATTATGGATTGACAATAATCAATTATTATAAGTTAATGTTATAATATAAATTATGGTTTATTGTGTTAAACACTAATTAGTGATGAATATGTGTGATTGAGATATTCTTTCTAAATGGACCGTGATGGGTTGGACCATTTAACTAAGCTCAATGAGAGGTCGCTGCCCACGGTCGTTTAGCTATTTAAACGTCATCCCATCAGACGGTTAAACTATTCTGAACAACATTTTGAAAACCTAAAGCTAGACGGAATGAGGGTGGTCATCCCTCTCATAGTTGTCTGCAGTATGCTTCGTTAACCTAATTCAAAGGTACACAATTTCTTCTCCCTTCTTTATTATTGATAATCTCTTATTTCTTAAAGTTAACCCGAAAGCAAAATTTTGCCCTAGATTTATCCTAATTTCTTTGCTTAATTTTACTATATTAACCCTATTTAATTAACCATATTTAATTTAATCAAAATGTTAATTGTTATGGAAATCAAAATAAACAGATCGCTCTTATTAATCCATAGTTTATTTAATCCGCCACTAAGGAAAACTGTACTTTCACTCTTTTATTTCAATTACGCTCAACAACATTAAATTGCATAAACTCTTTTATTCATTAATCTCTTTCATTGCTGTAAGAGAAATATGAGGGATTTCAGAAAATTTATCAGAAGGTGATTATAATGATCTTTGATGATCTAGATTGGTATTCTTCAGACTACTCATTGGTTGAATTGGGTGTATCTCTCACTCTCTTTCTCCCATCTAATTCTATTATATTTTTTCTTCCCGTTTTTTTCAACTTTGCAGGTCACGCTTTTTGGTTGGACAACGTTTATTGAGATATATGTATGGTTTGACTGCAATACTGATGTAGACCAAGAAGATCCATAAACTACTGGTATTGAAAAAGACAACGAATAAGGTGCAAGATTTAATGATTCACTGTTCGTTTTGTGATAGTTATCTCATAATTTGTTCATGATCCATCAACTAGGTTCAGGATTAAGTGCAATATCCACCAAATATAGGTGAAAGTTTTGTTTTAATCATGCAAAACAAAAGGAGTGGTGGCAGCAAAGTGGAGGGGACTTCAAATGTGGGACTACATGTTTGTTCTTGATAGTACTGCGCACTATGATTTTCTCTCAACATCCAAGATGCTTTCTTTCCTCCAATGTATGATTCAGAATAAGAGGAGTTCCATTTTGTTTGTAAATAAAATAGGATTTTTAATTTTTCACATAAATTTTATGGTATTTTGTCTTCCCTACATGATCAATACGGGGTTGATAAAGTTTCTAAATATCTCATCCTTTTAAAATGGAGTTTAAATACACCATTGAAATGGTCTCTAAATGAGATTTGTCTAATTTCATTTGCTTAATTAGATTATTCATTAGCAACTCCAAATTGTATGATTATTTTTGCTTAGTTTTATTTAGGCATTGTGATGGTTACTGATTTGATCAGAAGTAGGATAAAAGTAATGTTATATATTAAGTGATATCTATTTTTCCTTAGACTTTTTTTTATTTTATGAATGATGTTGTTTGATTGAGTTTTCAATTGTTCTGTTGTCATAGCAGATAAACAAAAAATGGCATAATTGGGTGAAAGAAGACAATTAAAGATCATGAATCTTGGTTCATTCCCTTTGTAAATCCCTTCCGATATCTCAAACATTTCCTTTCTATGACTTTTTTTTTGAGGTATTTTAGATATATCATATTTTTTTAATGTTATTAATGCATGAATGAGAGAGAGGCTATGTCATTTTCTGATTATATATGGTTTCTTCAAAGGTTTGTTTAGTTTTGGTTGGGAAAAATCTTTTTTTTTTTTGTTTTCCTTACCTTCTACGGTGCAACTAATTTCCTCAATTCTACATTTTACAGGTGAAACAATAATTTTGATACTCTTTAGATTATCTACAGTTCAGAGGATACTTTTGGGGTTCTAATTTCTCTAAATATATAACAGGTAATAATGCTTAATTTGTCTGTTACTTTTATACAGTTGAGCTTATTTTGAGGTTTTAATGTTTCTGACTTCTCTAAATATACTCTTCAAAAAAAAAAACTTCTCTAAATATATGATAGGTAATCATGCTTAAGTTAATTTTTTACATTCATTTGCTTTTTTATTTCCTGCCAAGGTTTTTGCAGAATCACTGTGAGGCACTGCATTAGTTGTTGTCAGTGAGACATTGCTACTTTTTCATTCAGCATGAAGAGTAAGTGGAGTCCTTTTTTAGTCTTGATCCACTTAAAAGACTAAATTGGTGGAAAAACATGATTATATTTGCATGTGATTCACCTCTGCTTAAAATTTTCATGTCAATGCCTTTGCATGTGAGAATTTTACTTAGTTGGAGTAATTTTTAGTTCATTTCTATTTCATTATGTATATTGGTTTATGTTCTTCCTATATTGATCACCCTTTTTACAAAAACATATGTTAAATTGATGTAATGTACTCTAGACTTTGTGATTATAAGTTTCCTTTGAGAAAAAAATTGTGTTCCTACATGTAAGTTTCTATGGGAGTTATTTTTGTTTTTGTTTTGAAAGGATAGATAAATGTGAGTTGTATTTATTATTTATATGTTAAATAGATGGAATATACTTCACGTTTAGTAATTATAAGTCCCTTTGAATCCCCGAAAAAAGTTATCTTTTTAAAAAATGCATTCTTCAATACAAGTCATTGTGTGAGTTGGTTTTATTTCTTTATAAACTAAGACCTTATTAAGTCTAAATCTTAAATTAACATTCTTGTAACCAACCAATTTTACTATGTTAATGATTAGAATCTAAAAATCACATTTTTAATCGAGTCTTTAATTCTCTGTGTGTGTGTTTTGTTTTGTTTTTTTTATAAAACATTATAGATATTTTGATTTCCATAATCTCAAATATTTTTTATCTCCCTTAAATTATTTTGTGTTTACGGTCAAATCTATAATGTGGATCGCACGGATCCATGGTCTAGTATACTATAATTTGTATCTATTGATTTATGGTTGAATCTCTAAACTTTTATCAATTGGTATTAGTAGATATAATTTATGGCTATTGTTATTTGAATCATAACTTTGATGAAGAAATTCTTGTGATTGTTTAGCCGTATCGTATAATCATGTTATTGTTAAATTAAGTAATCATAGCATGAATCTAAACAATGATCGTCTTTTATTCTTGATCATACGCATAAATTGATTCATAAATTGTTAAAAATTGATGGTAAATATAATCCTACCTTGATGTTGTTTACATCGTAATACTTATACCCTACAACAACATTGATGAATGATCGCAATTGATTTATTTTGCCGAAAACAACTTTGTTGTGTGAAATTATAAGAACAGTGTAATCATTCCATATGGCATACGAAATTGTTTTCCAATTAGATTTGCCAAGAACCCTAATTTTTTTTTAATCTCTGATTGGGTCGATATTCCTCAAAATTGTTATATGAGTTCTTTTCTTCTCTCAATTTCGATCAATTCTGTACGTAATCGCCGCATTTCACCGCCTAAATCGTTAGAACCAGTCGGGTCAAATTTTGCGACCCATTTTTATGTAACGGGTGAAGAAGAACCTGGCGCATTAATTAAAAAAAATATTGGCCATAACTCAGGCGCGTGAATGCATAAAAAATTCCATATTTGTTCAATTTTTAATGCCAAATAATTATCATTTAATATTCTTATCTTTTTGGCATGGAATTTTATGCACTAGATATTTTATATATAAATGTTATTATTTGGGGGATAATTAAATTATATTCTCACATTTTATTGTGTCAAAATTATATGAATATTCCTTACTCTTGGGATTGACGTGTCAATGATAAATTTTACATCCTTAATTAACTAATAAATATTATATTATTTTGGGATATAAATATAATTTCTCTTGTATGCCCAAAATATTCCAAAGATGATTTAATTTATTTTATACCCTTAAAATTTGGGATTTAAATTACTTTATAATATCCCTAAGTATTTGATGTAAATTGATATGAGAATTGTATACTCTTTTAAATCATATATTCATTAGATTTGAGTCTATAATATCCTATGAGAAAATATTCTTTTATGGTAATAACACTTATGTGAATTAGTTTTAAAGTGTTATGATTGTGAAAATTCTTAGACTCAGACTCATATTCTTGCATCAAATATTCTATATTCTCTATATTTTGAGATTTGTTGACTCCCTAATGTCGGTTTGATTTAATTATGTACCATTGTAAAAGATATTGTATTTTTCTTGTTTATCACTGAGTTTAAATGTTATATGAGTTATATTGCATTTGGAAATGTTCTGGTTTAATTACAGGTAAAAACTGGTCGAAAAAATGGTTTGGAAATGTTTAAAATTATGCAGAACCCACTGTCTGCATAATTGTTTTTTCGGCAGTTAACTACTGAGGTTTTCCTCGGCAGTTAACTGCAGCCGGTTTTTGAAAACCTCGGCAGTTAACTGCCGAGGGGCAATTTGGTATTTTACATGTGTTTCTCAACCTTCTCAAATGTGTGAACAACAATTTTCGATACTTGGGGCTATAATACGGTAAAAGGACATTTACCTACAGAATTTACTGTCAGTAAAAGTCAAATGTCTAGGTACATGAGTTTATACCTACAGTAAAAGGATTTTTACCTACGAAAATTTACTGTTACTAAAAGTCGAGTTTCATGTAGTGGGGGTGGGGATCAAAATTCATGAAAAAATTGAATAAGGGGACCAGAAATGTGAGTTATAAAACAGGGGTACCAAATATTCAGAAAAATTAAAATAGGATACCAAAAGTATATTTGAGCCAACTTTATCACGCGTCAACGAATTTAGAAGCCATGACAATACCATATCATTGCTTTTTTTTTCTCATGATGTATAGTCTTCTAGCTTGGTTTCCACAAATGGTGCCTTGAGGGTTCCGTCAACAAAACCAATTTTTGATTTTTCATTTAACGAAATAGTAGTGGCTCAATGCCAAGTCGAATAATTGTCGTCATCGAGAGGTTTAGAAACAAAAACCATTCATGGATGATCATAATGGTGAAAAGAGTAAGAGCTGTCAGATTTGTACCAATGATGGTTTAAACACTAGAGAGAAAAAATTGTTTTACAGGTAGAGCGAAAGAAAAAAAAGGAGAGAGAGGATCTTTTTTTGGTAGTGTGGAGAGAGAGGATCTTACCTCCCTGATGCCATGTTAAGTAAAATAGAAGCTGCAAATAATTGAGTTGTGATTTTATTTCGTAATAACATTTTTTTTATTTTGTAATAACATAGAGGCAATATATACACAAATATATATTTCTCTAGTCTGACCATTTTGCATTGTCAAAAGAAAAAAAGAACTGACCATTTTGCTGCTATAATTAAGCAATCTACTCCAATTCTAATTCTAATATGACAGTTACTATATTTACGGCAAGACTAATGGAATACAATTAACTTTCCTAATGCCAATAATCATGGGATATAATTAACTTGTTTTGCTAACACGGTCTAAGACGATCTACAATGATGGATACTTAACTTATTTAACACCACATTAAATAGACACCCCAGTGTAGAGTATAATATTTAGATGCTTATGGAGGAGGGTGGTTATGGAATCACCCCCTCTCTCTTCATTTTTCATGGGTCTCATTTAATAAATCTTAGTAAAATGAATATATTTTGTTAAAAAGTTAATGATATAGAGTTATTGGTGGGACCTATTTAATAATTTCTTTTGAGGTGTTAGGTTGGAGAAAAATGATGTTTATTAAGTATTACCGTAAAATTGATGATGTGGATGTAGGGGACCCACTTAAGCACCCAATGTGGGGTGCTCTATTGTGGATGGTCTAACCATGACATGTTTGTGTGTGTCTATATTTTTATTTTTTTTGACAAAAACAAAATGATATTCATTCGTTCAAATCGAGAGATTACATCATTCAACACCGCTAAAAACGTAAAGGATAAATCTGCGAACAAACTCACAACATCCAAGTTAATAGCATACAACGACATAATGCCTACAAAAATATATGATAAAGTTGAAGTGACCGAAATATACTTAGCCTCCGAATCTGCAACGTTGATGCCCAGATCTTTGATTGAATAATCGATCTTCAATATGAATTAAATGAACACCGCAAGAAGACGAGAAATCAAACAACGCAGCACAAGGCGACGAACAACAAATTACCACACTTAGATGATGAAATCACAAAGGAAAAATCTAGATCAATGTGAAAATCACTTATTTAGATTGAAATATAGAGAAAAAGATGAAGATAGGTGATTTCAGGTCAAGAATTGACCCAAAACCACCCCTCAATGAAAAATTTGGAAGAGAAAACTAGGGTTGGCTTGTTAGAGAGGGAGGGGTTTTTTTTTTTTTAGAAGTTACGATGTTTATCTAGGTTGGTGTCTGTGTGTGTCTATATATAGAAAGGATCTATATATATATCCTTGTAAAAGAAATCTGAGCTATCCAAGAGCTAGAATTGCGATGATGTGGCACATCTAAAAAAGCTTCACACATTCTTTATGTGTTTATTATGAATCATAAACTCCAATGCATTCGTTTTTATTACATTATTATTATTAACCTTTGAACTACTATTTTTTTTTATTCCATAACTCATATTTCTTAACTACAAACAAACATTCACTCACTCATTATATATAAAACCACTAATATGATCTCAATATTTTTAGTTTCTACTAATGAGACTATTTGTCCTACATTGAAAATAATTTTTTATTAATTTATATTGATTTCTAATAGAGGTGAATGATACACTATTTATGTCAAAAGTAATTTTTATCTACTTTATACTATATATTTACTAGACGAGAGAATAAAATGTTTAAAAATTTTAATAGCTGTTTCATTTTTAATTAAAAAATAATTTAATAGAGATTCACCAAATTTATTATTTTCACTAACTTTAAAAAATAAACATTATAATCAAACTCGTGCAACGCACGGGTTGAATACCTAATATATCAAGTGAGAGGAGTAATTAGAATGAGAGATGAGAGCAATTAAGACTCAAATTTAACATATTACCATAGATTTGGTTTTAGGTTTGAATAGTTTTTTTTTGTTGAAAGTTTGCCTATTAGCCTGCGTAATATTTCATATTAACCTCTTTAATAAGTAACCTACCATATTTCCCCGTAAAAAAAAGAAGAAGCCATTGTATCTTTTAATAAGTAATCCACCATATTTCCCCGTAAAAAAAAGAAGAAGCCATTGTATCTTTAAATAGAGAAATGAGATAATGTATTAATGATATTATATTCTATATATTTTGAGATTTAACATGGAAATTTAGAGAATCTAATTTCATATAACATCATATTTCAATTATATTTTACAATAATACATGTAAATATGTCGAAACATAATGCAAGTTAATATATTTTCATTATTCTTTCAAAAAAATTAATTGTTTTTTGAAGGAAAAAAAATCAATAGTTGAAAAGGCTAGTAATTTTAAATTGAACACAGAGTATTAAATTTAATATAACAGTAGTAGTAATATAAATATCAACTATATTTGTTTAAGTAGGTTGGGCAGAATTACCATAATTTTCTGTGATGCATAGTCTATTTTTTTTTTTTAATAAATAGGCTTCTAGAAAGTCTTATAGCTATGTCTGTTTTTATAAACAATTTATTGCCCGAGTCTAACACACGATAGTTCATTGAATTCTATTGACCATCAACGTGATGTATTCTCAGCCGCAAAAATTATAGTGCATAAGGAAATCCTTATGCACAGTGCATAAACACTTCACAACCATCAGATCTAGTGTACACGTGTAATAATCCTAGACTTCTCAAACTACACCAAATCAAATTTCATTTGCTTCAAACATTTATCTCACTAAAACATAAAGCTCTTCCTCTCTCTACAATTCAGATGAGTCTTCATTTCTTCCGGCCACACATGATGATTCCGGCGAGGTGGTCGTCGGCCAGAGGCAGCGGCGACGTCGTGCCTGAGAACCAAACTCACCCTTTTTAAAAACTAAAGCCATTTTTCAACCTCCATTTTCGTTTTAAAGCCAAATCCGAAGTCGGATCGCGCAAATACACAACGAGAAGGAGTAGATCTAAAGATTAAAACCGGTTCGCTCCTCTTCTTCCCTCGCGTTTTCTTCTTCTTCTTCGATCCAGTGGCGCTGTGTTGATTGTTATATGTTACTGTTTCCTCACTGTTTGTTTTCACGGTTTCAGATCTGAAGTTGTTACTGGATTCAAAATCTTTGTGATGTTAGAGGGATTTATGGTTGGGAAACTGCTGGAAACCATTAAGTACATCTAATGGTTTTGGAGTACAACTGCTGGAAACAATTAAATACATCTAATCGTTTTCCACAACAAAATGATTTTGACATTCCGATACGGTGATGATGATGAACGACGGTGTTGATGATGAGATTGAAGATTCCGCGTTTGTTTTGTTTTGTTTTGTTTTGTTTGGTTTCATTTGTGGATGTAGGAAGCAATTATGTTGGGATTTATGCACGGTGCATAAGGATTTTCTTATGCACCATAATCGCTCCCGGTTGATTATTGATTAAATAAATGTATTATGACTTCATCAAACTGACTTTAATGCACAATTACTAGTTTTTTCAGTGCAATTTAGTTTTCATGATATTACTTTGCTTTGTTTCATAATAACTGCACACAAATTGTTCTAAATTGCACAAAAAAAATAGTAATTGTTTATAAAATTGATTATATTTATAGGGACTAAAAACAAAATTGACTATATTTTTTTTGATACAAAATTGATTATGTTTATAGGGACTAAAAACTTGTTTAACCTCTACTTCTCTTAATGAGTTTGGAGATATAATCTCTAGATGTAAGACCTTATTAGCATCCTACAGTAATTATTATGTGCTTTATGTCAGGAGACAAGCAATTAGGGTAGCTTATAACATAACTAGAGCTTCCTTATCTCATTTTGGCCCCTATCTTTTTCACGATGTTCCTGATTACTTGTATCCACTTATTATTAATGAAATGAATTAATCTTACCTTTGCTAAAAAAAAACTTGTTTAACCCTTCTTTTAATATTCTTTAAAAAAATAACCCTTCTTTTAATAATATTTGTGTCAAATGAAACCGTGTATTGTTGGAACTTTTTTTTTGAAGCATGTATTGTTGGAACTTGGATGAGGAAATACAGTATGTTATTGATAAAAACTTGCGACTTTAAAAATGTAATGCCCATACGAACCTTTATTGTGTTTTTTTTTTTTTGGTGAATATGCCCATACGTGTATGGTGTACCACAAATATCCATTGAGATAGGAGAAGCTTGGCGGCTACAACAGCAAACCATAAATGGAGCAACAAATTAGGCCGTTGCTGAATTCTATTTTGTGTGGCAGAATGGTCTTGGTCCATTGCTTTCATCCAATCAATGTCAAATTTTCAACCATATTGTTTAATCTTCATACGTTACTTTCCGTTGATAGGTTTACGTATTTAATGAGGGTGGTCGTGCTTTCCTAAACTTTCCTTATATATCCCCAATACTCTATACATTATAGTCAACAAAGGAACTGAAAGAGCTCATTATATTGCAAGGAGACATAGATATCCTAGAGTAAAAATGGGTAATGCTTGCTTTGGAAAGAAGATGAGCAACAAGGGAGTGGTGCATCCTGTGGTAGTTCACCGCATTCGGGATCACGCCGTGACGATCAAGGTGAGAATGACCAAAGGCCAACTCAAGGATTTAATAGGGAAGGTGGATACAAACAATGCCAATTTAGAATTAGGCCATTTGATCGTTCAAGAATGCTCCAAAGGGAGGCTTCGTGCTCGTGTTGTAGCTGCTGCAGTTGGGGATCATGATCATTCGTACAAGTTTTCAAAGGGGCGGAGTTTAAGGCCAATTCAAGAACATAGCGAAGATGTGTAGGTGACAATTCTCAAGAATGGTGTTGTAGCTTAAACATTTTCTTTTACCTCTCTCCTTCTCAATATTTAAATTCTAAATTGAACCAAAACAATTTAATCTTTTTGCGTGTAACTTAATTAGTCCCTTTTTAATCATTGTAAAAGACTAAATTATTGCTTTTTAATTATTGGTATAGACCTAATTGTTTTTTTTTACATGGTTCATGTAGCGATCACACTTGTCTCAACTTTTCTCTTAAAAATTAACAGTTGCGTTTCTACACTTAGATCAAAATAGGTTGCAATTTTTGTGTCAATGACTCAAACGAGTCTTAACTCTTATGCGAAAAGAAAAAATGGCTCTTTGATAAAAAAAAAAAAACGTCTCTTAGAAGTTAGAACTTAGAAGGTTTACCAACTGAAGTGTTTTAAATTTTGTGAGCTTATATGCGAGTAGGAATGTGTCTGTGCTTTTCATACTTTGATAATCTTAAATAAAATTCTTAAAAAAAAAGTTGTAGAAGAGCTTCTTGTTACCTACACTTTCCTCCCTTAAACCGTCATTTAGCCTTTGTGTTGTACTAGTAGTATAACTATGGGTGTTCATGGGTGAGTTTGGGTTGGGTTTGGCCAAACCCAAAACCAAATCAAATAGGGTACTCTGATTTGGGTGAGGTAAAATAACCATCCGTTATACTATTGAGTGGGTTTGGACAAACCCACTAATTTTTGGGTTGGGTTAGATTGGGTAATGGGTTACCCAACTTATTTTTCTATTTTTTTAATATTAAATGACTAAATGAAAAGTCCTCGTAATTTTGTTTTAAAATAGTACTCTACATTTTAATTTTCTTTAAAAAAATGTTTAACTTATTTTACTATAATTTTATGCATCATAGAATATCAAATAATAAACTTCATCATAAAATACTTGCAACAAATTAAAGTTGCATGACATAAAATTGCATTAGTATCAAACTAACAAAAAAGTGCAACATATTAATTTGTAACTATATTTTATGCATAGAATATCAAATAATAAACTTCTTCATAAAATACTTGCAACAAATTAAAGTTGCATGACATAAAATTGCATTGGTATCAAAATAACAAAAAAGTGCAACATATTAATTTGTAACTATAGTATGTTTTGATTTTCAATATATAGGGTACAATGTGTATGTTTTGGAAATATAACTTTCTTCTACCCTATGAAAATAAAGATAAAAAATATTAACATTATTGGGTAAGTGAGTTTTTTTGGGTTTGGGTCTGGTTTTACCCAAAACCCATTTACTTTTATGGGTTTTCCATTTTTAGAAACCATGCCCACCCAATTACTCAACCCAACCCATTTTTTTGGATTTTTTGAGCTTGACCGGGTTTTCTGGGTTGACCCAACCCATGAACACCCCTAAGTATGACTATTGGAGCTATTTTATTCAAAATAAGGTTGAAAATATGGATGTAAGTGAGTCGAGTCGAACTCGTCTAGATTCGAATAAAAATTGGTTCAATTCGAGTTTGAAATAAACTTTTTATTTAGTTTGAGTTCGACTCATTTAATGTTTACGAAAAACTCAGTTTTGCTCGTTAGATTAAATTTGTCTGCTCGAATCACATAATTAAAAAAATTATCAAAAAAGTAAAAGAAAAATTATATATTTGACCTTTTAATTTTTCTTTTAAAAAGAAAGGGATTGAATTAAAATAACAGTGGTCATATACATACATTGTTTAAAGGATTAGCACAAATACAAAGTTATAACATTCATAAATATGCAAATAAATATGAAGAACTAAACACGCAGCAAGCTATAAAAAACCAAAAGCAATGATACAAAACAACACACTAAAACTAGTATATAGTAATTCCAAACGCGCATGCACACACGCGCACACGCATGCACATACACAAAGTCAAGCCAACTTTTTTTTTCAAAAAGGAGGAGAGCATAAAAGGGCATGCCCTACCAAAATATATAGATCAGGGGAAAAGAAACGGAGGGGTGACCAAACCAAGCCCTCTTAAAAATTTACAAAACTAAAAGGTAGACATACCCAACATATTTCTACTAAAGAGGAATGCTAGCAACACTCTTTTTTCCACGCTCTCTCTAACACTCACTGTCTTATTGGTTTAAATCATTGTGGGTGTATACTTTGAAAATTGAACCCACACAAAATGGTGGGACATGCATTGATTCCATCCAATAAAAAAGTGAGTATTAGAGAGAGTGTTGAAAAATGAGTGTTGCTAGTATTTCTATTCTACTAAAACTACCTTTGACCTGTAAGGGGATAGTTTAAAAAAATTAGAACAATATAAAGTTTGGCCTAAATTATTCAAGTCATGTGCACACCGACTACCCTCTCTAAAGATGTGGGTACTCAAAAACCTCATACAACAAGTTTTAACTATACATTTGCTCCATCTGTTTCAAAAACTACAAAGGAATCAAAGAATTGGTTTTAAAAGGAAAAACTACCACCTTAGAAACTAAGCTCAATAAGTTAATTATCAAGTTGAATTCCGAACTTTGTTCGAGTTGACTTGTTTCATTGTCAGTTTTAGCTAGAAATGAGTCAAACTCACTTAAACTATACCTGATAAGAATCAGTCCAACTCGAAACTCGACTTAGGTTCGATACAAACATTTTTTCGTACTCAATTTTGACTCATTAAAATTAACAAACAACTCGGTTCAACTCGTTTACTCAAATCACCGTGGATGGAAAAGGAGGGATACGAAGAGTAGCAGGCCGGTATAGAATAGAAGGATGGTTCTAAAATGGGCCAAAACATAAAGCCCAAGAATGAGCACTAGAATAGGTTTAAAACCCTGAAACCCTAAACTCACAAAACATTTGCGGCGCTGCGAAACACTCTTCTCGTCGTCTCCGATCTCCTTTGGTTCCAATATCAGGTAACACTGCTTTTGATTTTGTTATTGGAATTTGAATATGATTATTCCTTCCTTACAGATCTTGATTGGTGTGGTAATTTGTCTGTAGTGTGAAAATGTCGCTCGGAGAAACTGCTTGCTCATACGCCCTTCTAATCCTTGAAGATGACAACATTCCAGCAACTGCTGACAACATCACCACTCTGTTGAAATCCGCAAAGGTTGATGTTGAATCATTCTGGCCCGCTTTATTCGCTAAACTTGCTGAGAAGAAAAATATTAGAGATTTGATTGCCAGTGCTGCTGGAGGTGGTGCTCCAGGAGCAGCTGTTGCGGCTGCTCCAGTTGCAGCATCAGGTGGTGGTGGCGGTGCTGCTCCAGCTGCTGCCGAGAAGAAGCCAGAGCCAGAGGAAGAAGAGAGTGATGAGGAAATGGGATTCGGCTTGTTCGATGAATAGGTTTAATATAAATTGCTGTGGTTGGTTCTTTCTTTTCTTTTAGTATAATTTTATTTTGCTCAGGATTCGGCCTTTTGAATGTTATGTTATTTTGCTCTTCTTTTTCAACGTACTTTTCACTGCTATCAAATCTTCTTATTTTGTGTCTGTTTATTCAGATATATGTTTTATTGTTGTTTTCAATTTTGAATTTCACATTTTCTCATTATTTCCAAAGCAAGCAGATTAAATTACTTTCTTATAAAATGAAATCGAATGTTAATGTATTTAGGACTGTGTCACTGGAATTACATGCCAGAGTTTTTAGATTACAGTGTTCTTCAAGTTTAAGTTTAAGGGGGTGTATTGGTTTAGGATTTTAAGACAATTTTTGCCTTGATAAGGTCCATGTAGATTTTAAAAGACTATCATCAAGATTTGTAATTTGGATTTCAAAGGATTCATAAGATTTTAGGCACTACCAAGATTTCCAAGGATTTATATCATTAGGTTTTTCCTAGGTGCTTTATCGTTTTTTTTTCTTCTTCTTTCAACACTGTATTACACGGTTAAAATTGGGTTCTATACATAGTCGTCTTTAAAAAAAAATTAGTTTAAAGTAGAACCAATAAATTGAACAAATAGCTAAAATTGTACGAGAATGAAATTGTAGAAAGATTGTACGACAATGAAATTGTAATCATTTTATTTTCATTTTGTCCAACGAGATTCATGTCCAGGGCACAGAGTAAAGGTCGTTTGTTACTTTGTTCTGGGTGTAAAAAACTTCCGGTTTATAAAGCAACAACCTTCACTGGGTTGAATATTTTTTAGGCTTCCTTCAACTTCATTCTCTTACAATTATTTGCACCTGCAAATGAATCTGTTGGACATCAATGAAAATAAAATGACGAGTCTCACTAGATTGTTGAATAAGTATTGTGTTTACATTTTTAACTAAAAAGTTTTGCAAAATTCACTCCATAAAAGAAACCATCAACCAAAGGACGTTATATAAGTTGTGAGAAAGTTCAATTGAATATCAATGGATTTTGTTGCATTGATTGTTGTCTTAATTACTACAAGATTTATTTATATTTTATAAAAATCTTGATTGAATTGCACAACTTTTTTATAATCAAAATCCCTTGGAATCTCAATCCAATTCACCTCATAAATAGCAAAGATCTTACAAGTTGATGGAATCCAAAGATAGATGAAAAGTCTGAGATGATATGATTAATTAGGTTCGTCAACAAGCAACAAAGCTAGGATTTACTATAGTTATAGAGAGATCTAATCTGCAAAAACCAATGCAAATGTTCCGTTCTAAAAATATAAACAACCAAATAGGAAGACAAAATTGCAACCTGATCACACTGACTCAAGGAAGTGTGGATGTGAGTTTAGGATGTGTGACCTAACTTTGCTCTTTGTATAAGTAATTGTTTGGTTTGACGTTTGCAATTGCATTCTCACGTCCCAATGCCACTTCAACGTGACTTTTAGGAAGCTATAAATTATTTATTTAGCTTAGATGTGCGTTGGTGGCTTGTCCACCGCAATTCCAAACATTGGATAAGATGAATCATTATTTCAACAAAAAAATTAACTCGAGTTATCTCAAAAAAAATACCTAACAGATACTCAATCACTTATTTAGATGGATCATATTTTTCAGTTTCATATCAAATTCAAAAATGGCTTTTTGAAAATTAGATTTAGTTCTTTTTGTCTTAACTCCGATACTCATGGACATGGATCTTAGTAATTTGAAATTTAATTGAAAAGTAAATAAAGTGTAACCAATAAATTATTTCAGTTACGATTCAAATTCAGTTTCTTTCAATCAATTCATCATTATTCTTTGAATCATATAGTGATCGATATTTTTGTTTTACCATTAAATGTTCTTATTCTTTGGAGGTAGCAAATAACTAATAGTCTAATACTGATGAACTAAATTCGATAATGAACCTGTAAATCAATAGAACTAATAAATAAAAATTATATGCTAAGTACTAACAAATTATGATTATCTTTATTCACTTAAATGTACATCTCATTTTTTTTCTTATTAATACATAAAAGTATTTATAAAATTTGTTTTTACTATAACAAGATTTAAAAAAGATGCAAGTAATAGTAGTTTGATAGATTTAGAATATATTTTTAGCTTGAACTGAATCCATTTTATAAATCAAATCCAACATATAATCCAACTCAATTGTTAAGTTCAATTTTATACTCTTGATTTATTTATTTTCAGTTTTAAAGTCATTTTTTTTTCAGCTTCCTTAAATTAAATTCGATGTTTTATGAACGTCTCACGTGAGACCCGTCGAAAACAATTTCTATTTCGGTTTCTTAAAATTGTTAGTTTTACATATTGACAAGGAGAAAAAAAAAAGCTTTTAAAGCGAGTCATTCTAATGTAGAGAAGATAAAATACTAGTTAAGATCATTTCAGAAAACAGTGAAAATTGCTCTTCTGACATTGCATTTTTTTTTTCCGGAAATGCAACACAATTGTTCACTTGCATCATTTTCCTTTCCTGTTAACAAGTAAAACTAACACAAATTTTAAGAAATGAAAATAGAAAATGTTTTCATAAAGTAAATGAGCCGTAATACTTGGATACATTGTAAAGTCCAAGTCCCTAGTGACATCACTGGGTGCAACATAGAAGTCAAATTAATAATACATTGACTGATAAAAGTGAAAGTGCCCCTCTGATCAATTAATTTCACATGTAAAAGCAAATTTACATTGTATCCCCTTCGTATGCCAGATTCTTGAAACTGAGTATAAGAATAAGAATAATCAATACAAATTGAATAGAAAGATTGCATGCATACATACATAAATCTATTATACCATTCTTTCATTTCAAACATATAATATGACCAAGCACAATGCAATATTGTCAAGCACAATGCACAATGACCAGTACGAAATAAGGAAAAAATGGCATATCTTTTCTTATAAAATATTGACGTTCAAACCTATAACTCACAGGCTCCCTGATCTTCATACATCAACATCTGAACGTGTTGGAAACTCAATGCCCCTAAGTGCTGGTATGTTTTCTAAATCCTCTTCTGAAAACAACGGGAACAACCATAGGGCCTTCTTTGTGCCAAAAACCTATAAAAGGTAAAATAGAGATTTAAAATACCAAATAAGTGAGTGACTGCATTCACAGGCTATTGGTATAACTAGAGATCATATGGTTACAATTACATTTTGATAGACATTGTTGAGATTATTCCTCCGTAGAAGACTTAGTTTCATGTTGAATTACATCAAATTCATCACATTACTTAAGATTGTTCTGTGGCAATCGATATAATCTATTAATTTAGTAACAGGTCAAGAGACAATTATTACAGGTTTTTTTTTTTTTTATGAAAATGATTCCTCAGTGGAAGACTTACGTTAAATTGCATTAAAAAGCATAACATTGACATCATTAAAAGTTAAAACTATGTTTTTGGTCACAGAGAAGTAAAGCTGGACAACGGGCAAGTTCAAATCCAAGCCCCCTAATCTGACCCAAACCAAAACGAGATATTTAGGGTTCAATTAGGTCTTATAGCCCTTTTGAGATGGGCAGGAAGTGGGTCATTGGTTTAGGTGAGTCAGCTGCGGCTGGTGCAAATATTAGGTCGGGTTTGTTTTTGGGCCCCTTTTCCATTTTTGGGGCAATAATGAACGGCAGGTCTAGGCTCAGTTACTGCTGACCTGACTAGGAAGGACCACCAACACTTTCCAAACATGCCGTCTCCAATCTTCCCTAACCTAGAGAATCGGGTTAGCTCAACATCTTGTCTCCGCCATTACCTACACCATCGAGGACCGTCATCTACAACTTTTGTGATCTCTCCATCTGAAACTCACACAATCTCTCCGTCTACAACTTGCCACTGTTTGTTACCTTATGTTGAATGGGTTCGGTCACAAATGAAATTCTTTTCAACCCAATGACCTGCAAACCTGATATCACCCGCCCACACACAGACATACTTGCATTTGCTACCAGGTAATTCAGGACCGGGTCAGTTTGCAGGCCTTGTCCAGCCCTACTGAGAAAGTGGCTGGAGGGAACCAGGGAAAAGTTCTTACATCCTCCTAAAGTAAGAACTTTCTTACTCCAGCTCCTGAGGGCATCTTTACTGTCTATTTTTGTTCCACTCGTTTTATACTTCTACATCTTTCCTTTTCTCATTCTTTATTTACAAGAAATGGCTAGAGATCCCTCCTTCAGTGATAAAATTCCTGCTCCAAGAGGATGGACATTTTTCTTGGGGGGAGGGAAGATAGGTCATACAGGTATATGGAAAAGCATTTTTATGCTTTTACATTATCTCATTCATTCCTTACACTTGTTCCCTATAACTTAATTCATGGATATAAACTTGCCAAGTAGCTCTTGAAACAATTTCATACATTACTCCTCACTTTAACTAATCCTTGTTTGGTGTTCATACACTTGAACCAAGGATATTAAAAAAACACATTTTCTTATTTACATTATTAGTTTTAACACAATATATAAAAAATAGTTTAATATTAAACATTTTTTATATTGTTCCACAGTCATTTTGTATTCAATGGCTACTTGATATTTGATATTACCTGCTCAAAATTCTTCTTCCTTCCCACGTCGTACCTCCACCTAACTCCTTTTTTCTTTTCATGAACCTAAAACATAATTTTCAAAATAAACTATTTAGATAAAAGAAATCACTAAGCTGCAGGAAGAATAATCAAGAATATAAAAAGCTGATATCTTAGTTTTCTGACAACAGTGCCAATTGTTTTCAAAATTACCTGGTATACCAGGCTTTGTAAACGTCAATGCCTATGAGACAACAACGAATGGTTCGTTGAACAAATAACTAAGTGAAGCGAAAAATAGCCCTCAAATACTTATCCCCATTGTGTCCTTATCAAAAATGACCAAACGGTTTTGATCATTCTGTTGAAAAAGTTTAAAAATAGCCTGGCATGATTCCATACCATGACAACAGGAATATGCTGGTTCTCAGACACAATTTGGTGATATTGAGCATGACCACTAACCAATTCAAATAGGGTAAATAAAAATAATAATTTTGTATTGATTACCTCTACTGAAGTTGTGTTACTTAACAGAAGAGATAAATGCATGACTATGAAACAGAGAAGACTCAGCGCAAAGGCTAAATTGAGAACTGCATCAAGGCAATCAATCTGTAAGGAGCAATAATAGTCACAACAATGCAATAAAAAGCTAGTCTTGAGTGACTTGACTTGGGTCTATACAAGAAGAATGCTTATACTTACTGGAAGCCAAGAAAATGGCAGAAAATCCTCCAGGAGACAATTTATGATGCTTGGCTCCACCAACACCGAAGAATCTGAGAAAACTAGGGATGAGAGCTAAGCAAACCAGCGTTGTCTCGAGGAATGTATAAAGCTACAAATAGTGGGGGCAAAAAAAAAGAAAGTTAGCAATAGCATACTAGATCTAGAAGTAGCAAGTACTTCAATTTGTTCTAAGAGCACCCCCTTAGTTAAGGATATATCATCAATGTATACTGATATAACAGTCGTTTTAAAATAATGCAAAAATCAACAAATCTCTAGCTAAAATTTGAGTGTTAGATGCACTTGCGAACAACAACGAAATGTTTTTATGAACTTTGAGTTGATTATAGTCTACAGAAATGAAAGAAGAATGTAAGATGAAAAGAAAGATAAATTACATACCAAGAAGAGAAGAAAAAACTTGTAGGTTCGTGCGCCAACGCAATTGACGACCCAAATGCAATGATGATCCATCTTAAGAACACACCTTTGACCTAAAATGAAATAGGAGAAACATTAGGAGCAAAACCTAATCTAATTGATAAAGGGTTAGAAGTTACTTACAGATAGAGCAGTGATGACAACGAGGAGGCTTGACGTTTTGGCATCGAGTACAGTAACCAACGGTGGAAGTTGTTGATGTTGATGCCTCCTCTTCCAATTGGAATTGGTTGGAAGGTGGTGGAACAGCAACAGCAGGAAGTTGAGGAACAGAACCAGGATCATTGAAAACGGACATAAAGTAAGACCAAGTGAGTAGAAGAAGAAGAGTGTGAAATAAGAGAAGAATAAAGAAGGAGGAGAAAAAGGAAGAAGAAGAAGATAAAGGAAACAAGAGAGGACCCCAAGTAACGAAAACGACGGCGTAGTAAGTGAGGATAACAATAGCGGCAAATAAGAGAATCATGAAGTAACCTACAACTCTCAGAGCGGAACACAACTTAAAGAGATTCATGTTTTGCATTATCATAATTCGCCTACTGTTTCTTCGTGCTGGAAAAAGGCGTCTCCATGTATCCGAAGCCAGGATTGATTGATTGATCGATCGTTCGTTCGTTGTGAACGTTTCGGATCCAAGCCCCTCCCCCGGATGTTAAAATAAAATAAAACTAAGTCATTCAAAATGTGACTTTCTCTTCTAGAGGGAGTAAAGAAAAATTTATCCTCTTCTATGTAGGCATTGCAATGGGGCGATGTTTAACAATTTTTACCTTACCCGTCTCTATCCCTGACATTCATATCTATTGGATGCTGTTTTCGGTAGGAGACTTGAATGGGTCTCCCACAGTAGAAGACATTATAAAAGATTTTTTTATGACATGTGTTACAAAAAACCCTCTCGGCCAAAACAAACCCCAAAAAAAGAAAAAAAAAACATTTCCTTCCTCTTTCGTTCTCTCATCTCTTCTGCCGCCGGCAACATCCTCCACCCACTTACACTTTATTCCACCTCTCTCTTCCTTTCTCTTTCCCTCACCTCCGTCCCCACCACCGTGTTCTCCATCCTCGTCCTCAGATCTCACCCCACCTCCGCCGATCACTCCATCGTCCCGTAATCGTCGTTCTCAACCCTGCCGGAATCTGAAGAAATTCGTCGTCCCTTCCAAATCTCAGATTCGTCGTCGTAACAACGGTGTATAACATATTGTTTTAACAAATACTCAACCAAAAGGAAGCACTGTTACAGAACTATAACAAGGGAGAAGTAGAACTTGGAATCAAAACAGGTATGAGGCACACGCTGATAGTACTGGTGCTGGTTCATGGTGGACACTAGCACTATTGGTGGATCATACTTTTTCCGTTCCGTCAGGCTTCTGTTGGTTGATCTATTGGTGCTGCTGCTAGGCTTAATTGTGGTGATGCTGATATTGCTATCAATTGGGCTGGTGGATTGCATCATGCTAAGAAATATGAAGCTTATGGATTTTGCGATATTAACGACATTGTTCTTGGAATTCTCGAGCTTCTCAACAACAACAATTAAAATGAAGAAATGGATTGACCAAAGTGAGTGGAAGTGTCATGAGGGACGGCGGCAACGGTGTAAAAAGAAGGATGATGGTGGGCAAGTAGGCAGATACATGGAGGGGAGAGAGAATATGATGGAATATAATATAAAAAAATCTAGTGTTGAAAGAGTATGTTAATACCATGGTCTTCAAAAAAATTCAAATACATTCAATGGTTAACATCTATTTTACAAAAAAAATAAATAAAATCAAGTCTCCTACGGTAGGAAACCTAAAGAGGTCTCCCATCGTAGCCTAAGCCTATCTAATGACAACGAGAACTGGTTCATCCTCATCCCACACAGGTTCGGGTATCTATGTCCTCGTAGCGAATCGTGTTTTTTTAATGAAAAAATAAATAAATAAATCTTGAGGTCAATGTTGTAATGCATTATCTAACAATATGTTCGCTTTAATATTTTATTAATAGAATAGTTTGGTTGCTCATTTAAATATGAGTAATATCAATGAAAGTTTTTATAACATGGCATATCAACATATAACTGAAATATCAATGTTCTAAATTAAACGATAATTCAAGCCAAATTACATTTCATTTCATTATAGAATGGATAGAAAAATAATAACGGCAATGAAAGTTTCAAATCTGGGATAAACCAAAACAAAATCAAACATAAATCGTCAAAACACACACATGAAGATGATGGCAAAGAAAGTGAAGAAGATGGTGAGACCAAAAAAGATTTGGGATTTTGAGTTGTAAATCTGAGAGTGTGAAATCGATTTGAGTTTATACATAGGCTAATATTAAACTTAAATGCCAATTATGTAGATGAATTGTTTTTCACGCTTTCCAATTTTTCGTGTGCACTACTTTTCAAATCTTAAAATCCATAAAAAAAATGAGGTTACATGTTTTTACCCCTTCATAACATAGAATCCAAATATATCTATGTGAGAGAAATGCAAGGGACAAAGGCGGTGACAAGAAACTACCATTTTATCAGGGTATAGTTAAGCTCAACCTATATATTGAGAGAGCTAAAAAAATGTATTTTAGTCGCACGAGTATGAAGTTCCAACTCCAAATCCCTGACATTGTCAAACAAAAAATAGAGATCAACTATCATGTTTTATGCATATTGGCCAACACACTAACACATCACAAAAAACAAAAATCAATCATCCGCCAGACCAATATAGTGTCTTGGATTTAAGTACCATCGTGTGATACCATAGTTTGTATTTTTTATATTTCAAATTCAACCAATTCAAAGCATTCATTTTCACAGATTCGACCATATTATAAATGCAAACCTCCTTATTACGGAATAACTTCTCATTCATTGCCTTCCAAATGCATGCGAACCACACCACACTATCTATTTTCGAGACTGTGCTTCCACCGCCGACTAGCCCTTCAAATTGATCTAAATGTAACAAGCTGACTTTTTGAAATACTGAGGAGATTCCTAGCCATTTACACAAGGCATACCATATACCTGCAAAGACTGGACACTCAAAAAACAAATGAGAAACTGATTCTTTGACTCCATATAGCCTCCTGCACATTGAAGCTATCCTTGACCGATGACTCATCTCCTAAAAAGATAATCTTTGGTAGCTATTTTATTTTGAAATAATCTCCAACCAAGCAAGCAATTTTTGACGGAATTGATTTATGTCAAGCATTCGACCATGATGGATAGGAGTACTTATCAATCAATTTATCAAAAGTTCATATGCCGCTCTTACCAAATACATATTTTAGTCTTGAACACCTATATCTATATTGCATATATCGTTCCACCAAACTAAATTGTCGCTCTCACCCTCTCTAAACACCCCATCTCTCTCACTATATCTATTTGGTAGAACTCTATACCAAAACCCAAACTCTCATTTCTTAATTTCCACTTCCATTACCTAGGATGACATTGTTAAAAGACCTAAAAAAATATTCCCAATCCCCCCCCCCCCCTTTGGCATACACACCCTGTCGCATTTAACCTAGTTTACTTTTCTCTCCTCCTCACTCCCTCTCTAGAGAATTTTTTTAAAAAGTGATTTAAGATTAGAGATGATACCTGGCGGAGCCTTGAAAATAGAGAGAAAATCGACTGGAAGAGCTGACAATATCGATTTAATAATAACCACGCGACACCTGATAAACAACTGGTTATATTTCCAATTTGACAATTTGGACCGAACCGCATCGAACACCGATTGCTATGTAGACAGACATATCGAGTTTACACTCATTGGTGGCCCAAGATACTTTACTCATTAAATAAAACTCAAGTCTCAAGCCCAAGATACTTTACTCATTAAATAAAACTCAAGTCCCAATAAGCTATCAAATATTTTTTATTCTTTTTAGTTGACTAAAATAAATTACGAGTGTTTTGTACTTCTTTTCTAAATTGTCAAATCTTCATGAATGGAAGTTGTGCTTGTAAAGAATGAGCATTGTCCGAAAATTATCTTTACCTAAAACACATGGAAAGATTTGAAATGCATTATGATTAACCTTTAATTATTCTTCCCAATCATTTTCTTCTCTCATGCCTTCTCATGTGTTTTAAATCCTTTTTTTTAGAAAAATTCTTCCATTTATTCACATTATAAACCTCTTTCATCTCTTTTTTACTCAAAATCTTAGATTCTTTTTTCCCTCAAATCGATAAAGATAATTCATTTATGAGACAAACAGGGTGAAAATTTATTTATTGAGCTTTTTCTAGTTTTTTTTTTTTAAGCTTTTCTAGTTGATACATAGAAAGAGGCGAAGGAGATGTGACAATAATTTTTTTTTAATGTAATTGAAATAAGGAGTGTTTTTTTCTTCCAAGTAGCTTAATGACTATAGATTCACCTTTAAGATAAATAAGTTGGGTGTTTGAGGTTCGAACACCGACCCTGGATATATTATGCATTGTTCTTACCCACTGAGCTAATCTCACGGAGACAAACAAGAAGAATGTTAATGAGTGTATTTGAGACATTGATTAAAATGTTAAAATTAATAAGTTTGCACAAAAAAGTGTGTAATTATCGTCAAAGCGAAAATAAAAACTTATTTTTAAAATAAAATTTCTCTTAATAGATTCCTTAACCAACTATCTTAGAACACCTGTTAACAAAATCTTTTAAATAATTTACTTGAATGGTCATCCAAATTAACAATACCATATACGGTTTTGAGAAAATGTCATCAATACGCTTCCTTATTTGGATAGAGTCACATATAGTGGTTGACACCTTTCGTCCTTTAACCTTTAAAATAAGTATGTGAATTATTTATCATTATTTTTTTCAATTACTAACTATTTTTTCCTTATCATCTACTGTATTTTCTACACAATAAAAGATAAAATATATACCCTATTTTTATAACGTTCTCTCCTATGAAATTAATTAAAAATGATTTGATTTATTTTGCATTCCTTAAACCAATGGAGTTAACTTAATCCGATCCGTCCATAGGAGTGAGAACAAGATGATTGCCAAATCCGTAGTTTTTCCGAAGCTTCTTCGGACCAGGCTGTGTTATATGTTCTGTTCTGTTTTATTACTGCAACTTCGTCAGCTCTGATTCCAATCGTCTTTAGCGAAAGCACTTTTATTTTATGATCCCCTCCTACTACTCACTACTACTTCTCCACCCACCCATCCCCACTACCCTAAAAATTAATCCCCAACCCCCCCCCACATCTATGGCCCACCAAACACACCCACAAATCCCTCACTACTACTAATATAGTCTACACGCCAAAATAAATCAATTAATAAAAGTGTAAATATAAAGTACAAATAGACAAAATCCAATCCAACCAACATTACATCGGTCCCAATATAACTTAACTCACATTTTTTAAATTAGGTCTCAAGTTCAAGTTTCTAAATACTATAAAAAATAGTATATAGTTTAGATGAGGGATTTGAATGGCCTAAACTGACCAAAGCATAAAGTGAAAATAATTAAGAGTTTTTATTTTAATAAATTCATGTTTTATTATGATGCACTTATAATATAACTTTTTAATTTGTTAAGTAATAGTTGATGTTATTCATTTTGTTAAAATAATAATAATTGATATTATTCATTCTACAATATTTTATTTTTTTATACATCATCCTACATTATAAAGTCAGTTGACCTTTTAGAATAGTCATGTCTACAAAGAAGGATGTTTGTAGAGAAGAAAACAAGATCGCTTAGTTGAGATGACACAAGTCTCTTATGTCTTAATCAAGGTCATGAGTTCGAATTTATACTTTGTGCATACAACAACGTTAAAAATTTTAAGAAGAGTTGATCACACATTTGACTTCCACAAGGCTTGAGAGATTTGTCTATGCAGTTGCGTACACGAAGGATACTCGTCATACACAAAAAAAGAATATCTTTTTAGGAACAATATAAAGCGATTTCTGTTTAGAGAGAAATAGACACAAATAGTTTTTTTTAAAGGGAAATAAAGGCAAATATGTGTTCTTGTAATAATAACAAAAAACACAAATATCTATTTTTTTTCCATGCTAACAACTGTATTTAAGACACTTATTAAAGAAAACAAGATAATAAAAGAAATTTTTTATCCGAACAATATTTCTTCTTAAAGTTTCAAAGTATTGAATATACTTCCTCCAGTCACTATTATAAGCAAAAATTTACTTTTTAAATATATTGAATAATTAATGTATTTAGTCTTTATTATACACTGCATATATTAATTATTTAATGTATCTAAAAAGTTAAATTTTGTTTATAATAGTGACCGGATGAAGTAACAATTTTTAAGATTATATTTCTACATTTAATTTTTTTAAAAATGTCTTAAAAACTCTGGTTAACATTTTAATTTTTTAGAGTGTGAAAAGCTAACCACAAATTTAAACATAGATCATAGTAGATCTTTGTGAGTTGTTGTATGTAGAGTACTGATAATTAAACCTAATTAATATGACAACTATCAAATCATAGAAATGCAGTAGAAAATAAAATGGTCAACAAAAAGAAAAACACGAATGGTCGAGATGACGCTAACCGTCACAGATCAACGGCTGTCAAAGTTTTGCATACGTAAAGCATGAAGCTGGTTATAATAGTTTCTCGGATTCATTTTGTTTGTTAGTAAGTTGTAAGTAACACAACACAGAACAGAACAGAACAGACCCTGTCTCTGTCTTCTTTCTCTCTCTACAACTCTTGTACCTGACTCACTCACTCACTCAACAAAATAAATTCTCTGATTTTATCGTTTTCCTTTCACCAGATCTCACTGTTTACAACCGGATCGAATGTGCGCACTCTGATCACAATTTAATTAAATGGGTCAGTGTTACGGGAAAACGGTTCCCGGCGCCGGCAGCCACCGTCAACAAAACACAACCACCATAATTGACACCTCCGCTGGTGAAGGTGACGGCAGTCGTACTCCTTTACCATCCTTCTCCAACGGAATTCCATCTGTCAAGAACACTCCAGCTCGCTCTTCTTCACACGCCAGTCCATGGCCAAGTCCTTACCCTCACGGTGTCAACCCGAGTCCATCGCCAGCTAGGGCCTCCACGCCCAAAAGATTTTTCCGGCGACCGTTTCCGCCGCCTTCTCCGGCAAAGCATATTAGGGAGTCTCTAGCTAAGAGGCTTGGGAAGGCCAAGCCGAAAGAAGGACCAATACCGGAAGAGCATGGTGTGGAAACGGATTCACAGTCTCTTGATAAGAGCTTTGGGTATAGCAAGAATTTTGGAGCTAAGTATGAGTTAGGGAAAGAAGTCGGACGAGGGCATTTTGGTCATACTTGTTCTGCTAGGGCAAAGAAAGGTGATCTCAAAGATCAACCTGTTGCTGTTAAGATCATTTCCAAGTCCAAGGTAACCATTGCCTCAATACAATTTTAATCTTATTTCATAACTTGATTAGGGTTTTTACTTCAATTCTCTATTTCTATGCATATTCATTGTGATGGCATTTAAAAAATTTAGGTTGTTCTTATTTGGCCTTTTTCGTGTTGGTTTTTGTTTAGTTCTATTCCAGAAATCTATGAGATTCTTAGTCCACTTTTATTTGTCATTGTAGTTTTCCTATGAATTGTTCTTACAATGATTTGTTTCTATGTGGAAATTGAATTTTGTTAACTGATTGGAAAGTTGTCTGGCATTGCCTTAAGAAATTTCCTGCCTTTTTGGAGTTTTGATGTTTGTAACGGACATATCGCCTGTGGATTCTAAAATTTATTGATTTTGTCGATTGCTGTCAATTCGTAAAATATCATTGATTTTGTTGGTTTGCTGTCGACGCATCAAATATCATCGATTTTGTCGGTTGATGTCGATACGTTAAATATCATCAAGGGATGTAGACATTTGTGGAACATAGTATAATTATTGTGCTTCAGAAAAATTGAAATCAAGACAATTACATGAGTTGTTTCTTTTTCATTCTTCTTGGAAACATACTTATTTATGAAAGTTTTGAGTGTGTATATTAAGGCTGTCAAGAATAATGTGCAGACTAGGTGAAAACTCTTCCGGTTTTGTTTAAAATAAAAAAGTCATCAATCTCGATTTGTAAGCCCAAGTGGGTTGACGTAGTGGCACCACACTAGGTCTGAAGTGGAGGGAATGTGCATAGTAATCTCAATTGGAAAGTCCCTGGTTCAAACTCTGACAAATAAAATTTATGTCATGATTTTTGCACAAGTTTCTCCTTTCCTTCTCCCAAAATACAAAAGCAATGTGCTTGTAGTCCCTAGTGAGAGGCTAATTGTTCAATGAAGAGTCTCAGGTCGAAGAAAATATAAACAGTGAACAAAATCAAAACTTACTACTTGTACAAGATTGAAAAAACATACTTGACCTTTTTTTTGTCTCAACGCATGAAACTTCAAAAGCAGTATCATTTTTTTCAAGTCTTCAGCCTTTTTCAATCCCTAGTACAATTCATATCGCGTTTGATTTTAAATATATGTGTTAATGCCAGTGGATACTCTAATGCTATTTTGTCGTTTGCATATTACTCATCTTCTGAATATCTTCAGTTAGTTTCTAGAACCGTTAGGGGAACATATATTTTGTTGTTTGCACGTTGTCTGTCTATTTTTATCCCCACGTGCAGAGATACAGTGCTTAAGCTCATTTGTGCTGTAACGGGTTATATGATTGATTCCTTCAGGAGTATTTTTTATTATTTTTCCATTGTTAAAACTTTCTCTAAAAATAATGAAACGCCTCTTGCTGGAATCAAACTCAGTATCATTGCGCCTTGTTTCCAAAAAGATTGTTACCACTGTGCCACAACCAACATTATCAATAATATGACACATAAATTGTACTATAAAATGAAGGAATTTATCCTGTTTGAGCATATCAGTTACCTATTTTTGCCCCCTGAAAGAAATTGTTTGAGAATATTACTTACTTAGTTTGTTTATCTTGTACATTATGAAACATATGTTTGGGAATGTCTTTAACTACATCTGCTATTTGGGCCATAATTAGTCTTATGATGTATGCAACTGCCATATTATATAAATCAGGAGGTCATGCTTATTCTTAATCTTTTCAATATGTGAGATAAAAAAATTGCTGGATCTTATTAAGCTTTATTTGGCAGATGACCTCGGCAATAGCAATTGAAGATGTCCGTAGGGAGGTGAAGCTATTGAAAGCTCTGTCGGGCCATAAGCATCTTATCAAATTTCACGATGCTTGTGAGGATGCCAATAATGTGTACATAGTTATGGAGTATGTCATTTTTTCTTGTTTTCAGAATCTTTTATATTGAGACTTTGGTGTAGGGATTACCAGAGAACTGGATATTTGTTTTTTTTTTTTGTACATATTTTTACCTAATGGATGTATTGAACTTCAGACTGGGCATTGGTTTTCTTATACCCATCACTTTTTTGTCAGTCTTTGCAATTTATGTCCAGTTTCATAGTTTTTCGTATCTTTGTGCCGTTTCATTGTCAGATTTTTTACATTAGGTTCTATCACAACTTTTTTATACTCGGTAAAACATTTTTAAGTATCTACTCAAAATATATTTTGATGGAGGATAAATTTATGTTTAGTTATAGTGTAACATCCATCGTCTAATCGTGGTATCCTCATATAGTGATGATTATGTTTTTATTTTTTTATCAGATTGTGTGAAGGTGGGGAGCTTCTTGACCGAATTTTGTCAAGGTTAGTTTTTCTGATAACTGTGATTTCCAAAGGGTTTTCTTTGGAACCTTTTATACTAGTATTTGGTCTTTTTTTGTGTGTGGTGGTTTTTAGCTCAATACACTCTTTTAGTTTGGTTGAAAATTGTTCTCTTCTCTTCCAGGGGAGGAAGGTATACCGAGGAGGATGCAAAAGCTATTGTTTTGCAGATTCTAAGTGTAGCTGCCTTTTGTCATCTTCAAGGTGTGGTGCATCGTGACTTGAAGCCTGAGGTTTGTGCATTAAATCTTATTCCCCTTCACAACTTGTATCATCTAGCTCTCATTTTAATCTCATGCATGCTTAATTATATGTTGATAAGAATGTAAGAGATTTTGATGATTCTTTGTTCGGTTTCGATTGTACAGAATTTCCTCTTCACTTCAAGAAGTGAAGATGCTGATATGAAGCTTATTGATTTTGGTCTCTCCGACTTCATCAGGCCAGGTTATAATTAGAATGATTCTCAATTTTCATTTCCTTGCAAAATTTCATATTTTTCCTCTAAATAGGTTATTTAAGACTGCTGCTTCTTTTCATGCATGCTTTATTAGATGTTAATGGATATAAGTAAACTGAACTTTTCCCTTTGTCCGTGCTGATACGTAGAAGAACGGTTGAATGACATTGTTGGGAGTGCCTATTATGTTGCACCTGAGGTCCTTCACAGGTCTTATAGCGTGGAAGCGGATATATGGAGTATTGGTGTTATCACCTACATCTTATTATGTGGAAGTCGACCATTCTGGGCGCGAACCGAGTCTGGAATCTTTCGTACAGTTCTCAGAGCTGATCCTAACTTCGATGATTTACCTTGGCCATCTGTGTCTCTAGAGGGAAAGGACTTTGTCAAAAGGCTCCTAAACAAGGACTACAGAAAAAGAATGACTGCCGCTCAAGCTCTAAGTAAGTTTTCCTATCAATTTAGACTAGTATGGCCGTTGTTAAATGATGCATGATATTTTTTATTGATCATCATGAAATTCCCAATGTGGTATGTCGCATCAAAGAATAATACTTTGACATTATTATAAAAGATTGTTGGTTGTGGAATTTCACGCTTCAAAGTCCTGCCTTGACGGAATGAAGAAAATAGATCAGTATAATGAAAAACTCATTATATTTGTGTTATGGTAGATATCCAAATATTACTCGGTAGGTTCTATTAGGAATAGTCATAGTGGTAGTGACAGTTTCATTGCAAATTGAATTTTAAAACTAATTAATGCACACTTGTTTGATTGCAGCTCACCCGTGGTTGAGGGATGAAAGCCGTCCGATCCCTTTAGATATATTAATTTATAAGTTGGTGAAGTCTTATCTTCACGCGACACCATTCAAACGTGCAGCTGTGAAGGTATAATTTATTTCATTTCCTAGAATATGCTTACACTGATATGAACTTAGGGGTGTTTATGATATCATTGGTTTAAGAAAATGTGCTATTTATATTACTTGTTTTCACCGTCAATTACAAAACGTTACTTTAAAAAAAAAAAAAATTGTACTGGAAATGGTGAAAATAATTGCTTTCACTGTTTTTTTGTACAATATTTGAAATTAGGATACAAAAATAAAGTGATATCTTTGTATTAAAAGTGAAATATATGAAATGAAAACAAAAAACTTATTCTAGGAATTTTTTTTTCATTTTCAATTTAATATTTCGGCTATGTTTAGGATTGTAGATTAGATGGGGGATAATCCACTAGTTAGAGATAGAAGGAAATGAAGGAGAAGTTAAACCATTTAGAATAATTTGATTTGAATGGTATGTCATTAGAGATGATTGATAACAAGACATTGTGTTGTTGTTTAGATGTGACCGACCCCACCCCTGTAATTTGTGCACATTCATTTTGTGATTTTGAAATTAGAGGATTGTTTGCCGATGTTGATTTATTTATTTAATGCACTGGATCCGTACTCATCTTTTCACTTAATTTATCCAGGCCCTTTCGAAAGCATTGACAGACGACCAGTTGGTGTATCTTAGAGCGCAATTCAGATTGTTGGAACCAAATAGAGACGGGCACGTCTCCCTCGACAATTTCAAAATGGTTATCTTCTGCTTCCCTGTTAAATCTTCTGGTCTTTTTATGGTGGACAAAAATTTCTGTGTTGTGTTTGTGGATTGTCATTTCATCAGCACAGCTTACTCATTAAGGGGCCCGCATCCACACACACACACACTTATACACTTTTTTTTCTTTTTTCCTGTTCATACTTATGTGAGTGTATTTTTTCCTGTTTTGAGAGTTTGTGTAAACTTTTTTGACTTTTGACCATTGATCATTATTAATTAGTTCAATATTGAACTTTGTAGGCTCTTGCACGTCATGCAACTGATGCCATGAGGGAATCAAGGGTTCTTGACATCATACACACGGTTAGCCTTTATTGTTACAAGATTTGCATGGACAATTTTTTTTTTTTTTTTTAAGGATGCATGGACAAATGTTTATGAGTGCAAGTTTTTCATGAAATTATTCCTGTTTTATCTTATTCTGAGTCATAACAAGTTACTTATATCCTCTAAACTTCTGCTTGTTGTCTTAATATTTATTGTTTCATCGTTAAACTTATGGGAAACTGATGTACACCATAGTTCCCTTATTTGACCAAACATATTTATCTCTTGCTTTGTTAATTAATTTTATAGATGGAACCACTTGCATATAGAAAGATGGATTTTGAAGAATTTTGTGCAGCTGCCACTAGCACATATCAATTGGAGGCACTTGATGGGTGGGAAGATATTGCCTGCGCTGCATTTGAACATTTTGAGAGTGAGGGAAACCGCGTGATATCGATCGAAGAATTAGCAAGAGTAAGTGCTCTAATTTCTCTTCCTAACATAACAATGTACGCCTTTGTTTTCAGGTTTGATTAGGACATATTGTTATGCTGCTCTATGGTTTTTTAAAATATATTATTAATATGGCTACAGGAGCTAAATCTTGGTCCTTCGGCGTATTCAGTTCTCAGAGATTGGATTCGAAATACTGATGGAAAGCTTAGTTTACTTGGATATACAAAATTTTTGCATGGCGTGACTCTGCGGAGTTCACTACCAAGACCTCGTTAGTCTCGAGCCGTTTGGCACATAAAGGCGGGAGAAAAGATTTATAGGTTTATTTATAGATTTATAAGGATTATTTTTTTCTTTATTTATTTATCTTGGGTGGCCAAAAGTGGAATGTGTATAAATGAATGTGTTGGCAAATATGAGAAATGTTGAGTAAATTTATGTTTTTTTTCGTTGACAGTAAATTTTATGTTAAAATCCCTCCTCTTGCCATATTTTGCAGATATATACTCCAATAAGTTTGAGGCTTTGAGCCCATGCTTATTCATTTGTTTGTGAATGCCAAAAATGACTACCAAGTCAAAATTTATGTAATCTGCGTCAGTATGGTTTTTTACTGCAATTATCTGGAAAATTAAAACAAAGCCTCTGTAACAAGTGTATTGATATTATTTGTTTACGAAGAAGTGCAATATATGGTTGTGATATGTTAACCAACATTTAACAACCGATAGACTTTCTGATATTAGTGGAAGGATAAGATTTATTGTGGGGTTTATGGCAAAGATGTTGGCAATTAACACAAATCAACATCATCAAGTGGTTGTTGAGATGTCAAGATGAGATGCTATGTTGGTTAACTACAGCAACCTTAAGAGACATTTTTGAAATTTCACAATTTTTATCCTAACCATGTACATGTTGGATTTGGATTGTGTGCAATGTGACAGTTTGCAATCAAGTAACATTTGGGATTAAGATCGGATTGTCCAGATTTCAATTATTTTTAAAATCTAATAAAATAATAATAAGGCTGAAATCTGGAAATATTTGATCTTGATCGAGCTGTCTAGTTATAAGATCTTGACTGCAAACCACCTCCAAAAAGAACATTGGAAAGAAAACGGTATTGTTGTTTGGCGTGCACTGTATATGGCGATATTGTAGTCGTAGAGACTATGCGTACGTAAATTGAATTCAGTGACTCAAAAGAAAGAAACCGTCTTGGCCCTACATTAAAGTCATTTTCTTCTTTTCAATTCTTTCCTTTTCCAAATTGGTAGTGTACCCATTACTCCAATTCCATTAAATGGCAACAAATTCTTCAAAAAAAGAAAACAAAGTTAAAGGGAAAAGAAAAGATTCATCTTTTCTTTCTTTCATTATTATTACGATTTTCTAACAAAATTAGAACAAGTAATTAACATTGTGTCGTCATCATCATCTCATCTCTAACATCACCACTCAACTAACAAAGGAAAGGGAAAAGTAAGAAGAAGAACTAAGTAGAAGGATTTACAACACCACCATCATGGTTGATCAGTTGAGATTCTCACTCAGAAACCAAAGCATCCAACATGATGATTGTGATGAAGAGACTTTTCCCTATCAATCAAACCTCTTATGTTTCTGAACTCCTCTACACGACAAGGGATGGTTATGGCTCCTTTATGATCAAAACCATATTCTTCTTCTGCCTCTTTCAGAAGCTGCATGAAGAGTGGGTGATTGAAGTAAATCACTGGAACCACGAACCTTTGTTGATCTTCTCCTTGACCAACCTTGATTGCAAGACACCCTTTTGGTACACCTCTGAACTCTTGCTTCTTCCCATGCAGAAGAAATCCTTTGAAACTTCTCTCACCACTTCCCATCTCTGCAACAAAAACACAAGAAAAGAAAAGAAAAGAAAAGAGAGTGACAAGTTTTGTGTATGTGTTGAGTGGTTTATGTAGAAAATCTCAAAAGAAAACAAAGTAATAGAGCCACGGATTTAAGGGAGTTGGAAAGTACATGCAGTAGTACATGTACATGGTTGATCTCATAACTCAGACAAAAACAAAAACATGGGAAACGCAATTCAAACGCAAAGGACTTTGTGGGGATATATACGACAACTGTGTTGTGTTGTGTGTCAACACTGATTTACTAACTTGGATTTTACACCGTTAGATTATAATCACTTTCATGATCCTAGGCATGTTTTGTGCATGCACTAATTAGGAATCTCCTCCTATGCTATGTGTGTGTTAGTGGGTTAGAATCTGATGCAACCTTCACCTTTCCAATGTCACTTTATACCCGTACGATCAAGGACAGATGTGGTCATCATATGACTCTCTTGCATGTGAATTCTTAAACTATTTTTCAATTTCTTTTAAGTTTGCCAACCTCATCTCAAAATAAATGTCATTTTAATAAAAATATATATATATATATATATATATTTATTTTTTTACTTTTCATTTTTCAAAATATAAAATTAATTCCTTTAAACAAACTATAAAAAATAATTACTTTTTTCCACTATATCATCTAAGTGTGTGTGTATATGTATGTGTGTGTCTATATATATATATATATATATATATATA
>Ga0228710_1000665_pt1 | contig 46109 bp, 15 predicted proteins | sample MedpolnodulmetaG_FD_177995 | JGI IMG/M metagenome (GOLD analysis project Ga0228710, IMG submission 177995) | Root nodule microbial communities from Medicago polymorpha collected in Santa Monica, California, United States - pink nodules | ecosystem: Host-associated > Plants > Roots > Nodule... | reverse complement strand
AAAACACAATTCAACCCCCCCTTCTTGTGGTTTTTCTCACCTTCAGTTGGTATCAGAGCTTTGGCTCTGTAATTAGCACTTAACCGTGTTACAGTAAGATCTGAGAAAAACATGTCTGGGGAAGATGCTTCTAGCTCTGGCGCTGGCTCTGGTTCTGGTGGTGGAGCTGCTATACCATATGACTACAGCAACAACACCTACAAACATGAAAGAATTCTCTAAGTTGTTGATGTTTTGTTTACGATGTTTTGCATAGAGAGTATTGGCCTTGTATGTGTGTTGTTTTATATATTCTTCAAGTCTTTATCTCTATATATAGAGGATTTGAGAGACGTTGAGAATTAGCCGTTACATCAACTTGTCTTGCTTGAAGCTTTGATTCTTCACCATTGATCTTTTGCCTGATTTGATAATTGTCCTATGGAGAACTAATTTCAAATCCATTCCATTTGAAAAGAAACAATGTCTGCAGCAACGTTACTGTTATTCTTGTCTTGATGTAGAGACAAAGTTGCAGAGATGGTGGTTGCAGAGTTCGTGGTTGTACACTTCGTACATTGTACTATGTCAACTCTGGTGAAGTAGCTTCTGGCGAGATGCTTCTGATGACCATTGCTTCTGATGACCTTGCTTCTGATGACGTGTCTTCAGGAGCTCTATCTTCAGACTCGTTTCTTCAGATGCACTTCTTCAGACGCATTTCTTCAGACGCATTCTTCTAGACGCTCTAAGCTTCAAATAAAATTCCTTTGCTCTTTGACTTGTTCAATCAGAATCTTTATGAATAGTACTTTGATTTTGGATCCTGTACACTTGAACAAATTGTTTAGCATATCCAATTGATAGTTTTTAATACCTTGTTATTATCAAAACTCAAGAGGTGATTTTGAGAAACACCCTTTGTTCCAACATTATGTTGTTAAATTCAATATAGATCTATTTAGGAGAGAGAATTAGTTTATGTTTTCAACATAGTATTTATTGTTAATTGAAGAAAAAAAGTAAAATAAATACGGATATATTGGTAAAGAAATAATACTTAATCTGTTTCAAAATACGTATCGTAGTCAACCACTTCAGACATATCAAAATACAAATGAGCGTAAATATATTTAAGGGTTAATAGTGCTTTTTGATAAGTGCTCAAAAGTAACATATTTTATGTGTTAATCTAGGCATTTTAGTGACTTGTTCTGCAAGTTATCTAAGGAAAAGCTACCAATTGATTGTATTTATACCATTTATGCTTTACATGCCTGATTCTACCCAATTTATACAGGAAATAACAAGCAAGGACCAAGAAAGAAGCTCTTGAACAAAGGTCAGCAAGCAGCGACCACAACTCGCTTAAGCGAGCGAGTTCCAGTGAACAACTCTCCTGCACGCTTACTGCACGCTTTCAGGACGCTTTTGGGAAATCAGTTGTACACTTAAGCGACCTTAGCTCGCTTATGCATAAACTATATCGAGAGCAAAAAGTTGTACGCTTTTTGGAAGTTTACAACACGCTTTTGAAGAGAAGATCAATACGCTTAAGCGTGCCTCTACTCGCTTAAGCGAGCAAGTTCCAGAGATTCTAGTTTGTGTACGTTTACTGCTCGCTTCCCGCACCCAAAAGCGAAGTTCATCAGCTGCAAGTGGATAAGGCACACGTGACAGTTCCTAAATGGCCAACAAAAGATATTTTGGTAGCACACTTAAGCGACCGAAGCACGCTTAAGCGTGCAGACACGAATCTTACCCATGTAAATAGTTTTCTCTTCTCTTTCCACAACCATTATTACTGTTTTATTCATTTTTCTGCATACTTAGAGAGAGAACTAGGGCTTTTCTAGAGAGAGAAACACAAAGCAAGGTAGTTAAGAGTAGATTCAACCCAAGATTTGTTGAGACATCATGAATCTGGGCATGAAATCTTCATCTTTCCTTCATCCTTTGCAAAGATTGCATAGACATATGTAGCTACATCTACCCTTGTGGGTTTTGAGGTATTCAAACAAGCTATTATGTAAACTCTTGATCTTTTAATATATAGTTCTAGCTTATTCATTCAATATTGTTGCTATTCTTGCATTTAAAGTTTTATTGAGATTTGAAATGATATTGACAAATACTTTTGGATATAGGAATATAATAACAATCTAACTAAGTTTCCATTCTAGACATAGAAGTTAATCTTTGATAATCACTTTTAATCTAGAACTTAATGCTTTTGGATCGATTAATTGATTGGGAAATCATCGGTTAAACGATCCAATCGACTTTGTGATCGTTTAAATAGTTTGGGAAATCGAAATTTAAATGATTCCTTAGAAATAACGACATCATTTGGACACGAATGATGCTGTTGAGTGATTGTGATAATATCGTTTAAAAAGCTAGAATCCGTTATTTGATCGAGAGGTTGCAGTTGTTACGCTTGGTTGAGTGTCTCTGACCCCAAGCCAAATAGCCTTATCTCATCTCGATTTACTTTTATGTCGAATAGTTAAAATAGTTTTACACAAACAAACTTTTATACCCAAACACTTAATATGATAAATGACGTTGAAATGCTTAAGATATACGCAACTCTCTGCGGAAACGATCATATTATACTCACGTGTAAATAGTTTTATGACACATAAAAATCTTACATCACTTGTATCCCCCCTGCTTGACTTGAAAAGGAATGTTAGGCTTGTTGTGCTGTCTCAGGGGGCTGATGATACGTGAATTGTTCGTGTTGGCAGACGATTCATTCGTCACTTCTCGTATCTCAGTCATGCTTTGATCGACATGGGACTGTGTGGACTCGAAAGAGTCGTTAATGCTTGTTGCCGTTGTTGCAGGGAGTTGATGTTACGTGAGTTGATTTTGTGTTGACGATCGACATATTCACCAAACTTTAGACCCGCACTTAACTGTTAGAATTGGTTAGGGTTGGATCCACTTGTGGAATTTTATTTTATTTTTGTTTTGTCCGTGAGGGTTGTTGACTGGGTCCAGTTTTATGTCCCCCATTTATGTAATTTTTTTTTTTTTTAAATAATATATATGAGCAATGGACAACATATTAGAGTAAGGTACCAACTTAGTTAGACCCTATTCTTTTGGATGTCATTTTGCTCTTGGCCTATAAAAAAATAGTATATATACATTGATAATTAAAGAGTTTAATGATGGTGGGTTGACGGTCCAAAACATTATAAAATAAACTTAAAAAAAGATTATTTTATTATATTTAGGAGAGGGAGAAGTATAAGGGTCTGTAAAAAATAAATAAATATAAGGGACCCGAAAATCAATTTACTAAATTCAAATCCCCTTTTATGAAATCAGGCAGCAGATGAACGCTGTAACTTGGAGTAATGTCGTTTGCTACAAGGTTTGTTTCTTATTCTCACAGTTCTCTCATTCCCTTTCACTCACTCTCACCTTCGATTAGAGCTTTTTTCTCTCAACACTTATCAAAGGGGTTTCAGCCTGATACCGTAACTAGGGGTGGACATGGTTCAGTTCGGGATGAAAACTGAACTGAACTGTTTGCTAAATTTAAAATAACTGAACTGAACTGTTTCAAACCGAGCTGAACTATTCCAAACTGAACTGAACTGTTATTATTAATACCTTTGAAAAAAATATGAAAAAAACAAATGAAATTGAATTTTAGTTACCGAACTGAACTGTTTCGAATCGAACTGAACTGTTTCGAACTGAAGTGTTTTAGAACTGTTAGTAATGGTTCAGTTTTTTTTTGGTTCAGTTCAGCAGTTCAGTTCAGTTTTTGGTTTTTTTGCCCATCCCTAACCGTAACCCTCACAACACTTATCAAGTTACTTACGGTACCTTGATCAATGGCTTGTGTAAAATGGGAAAAACAACGTAAGCCTTACAGGTGTTGAGAAAGATTGATGGGAAATTGGTAAACATCAATGTGGTAATGCACAACACAATTATTGATAGTTTGTGTAAAGAGAAATTGGTGACCGAAGCTTATGAGTTATATTCTCAAATGATTGTAAAGAAAATTTCTCCTAATGTTGTCACTTTCAATTCGCTAATCTATGGATTTTGTGTTATTGGTCAACTGAAAGAAGCATTTGGTTTGTTTCATGAAATGGTATTGAAAAACATCAACCCTGATGTTTATACTTTTAATACATTGGTTGATGTTCTTTGTAAGAAAGGAAACACGAAAGAAGCTAAAAATGTGATAGCTGTGATGATAAAAGAAGGTGTTGAACCTGATGTTGTTACATATAACTCTCTAATGGATGGGTATTGCTTAATTAATCAAGTGAACAAGGCCAAACATGTAATCAACATCATAGGCAGAATGAGAGTGACACCTGAAGTTAAGAGCTACAATATCATTATTAATGGATTATGTAAGATTAAAATGGTTGATGAAGCCTTGAATCTCTTCACAGAAATGCATTGCAAACCCAATACACTAACTTACAACTCTCTTATTAATGGTTTGTGCAAATCTGGAAGAGTTTCTCATGCTTGGAAGCTTTTTGATCAGATGCATGCTAGAGGTCAACCTGCCGATGTAATCACTTACAATTCCTTATTACATGCTTTATGTAAAAACCATCACATTGACAAGGCAATTGCATTGGTCAAGAATTTTAAAGATCAAGGCATTCAACCAGATATGCACACATACAATACAATTATTGATGGATTATTCAAACAAGGAAGAATTGAGAATGCACAAGTGATTTTTCATGATCTTTTGATTAAAAGCTATAAGGTAACAGTCTGGACATATAATATTATGATTAATGGACTTTGTTTGGAGGGATTGTTTCATGAAGCCATGACCCTACTGGAAAAAATGGAAGACAATGATTGCATTCCTGATGCTGTAACTTATGAAACTAATATTCACGCTCTTTTTAAAAATGATGAGAATGATAAGGCAGAGAAACTTCTGCGTGAAATGATTGTTAGAGGTCTATTGTAAGAGAAAGTAGAGTTAAGATGATTTCGTCTTGTTAATAATCATGATTTAGTTATGTTTATTTTGTGATGTGAATGTTGTAGTTTTAACTAAAAATCAAGAATTGTTATGTTCATTTTGTTATTATAATGTTACGAATGGTTGATTGTTTTTTGATCTTTGGCATAGTTATATTTTATTTCCAATGTGCAGTCAATTTTCTTCATACAATTGTATCAATTTTTTCCTTCATTGGTCATTCTGTGTTTCTAGTAAAAAACAAAATGTAAATCCTGAGTTGTATATGGTTCAATAGAGACGAAATACCAATAAAAATATTTAAAAAGATTAAACCTTAGCTTAATTAGTTGATGAATAAAAAAAAGCATGACAGTGAAATGAGAGGAAAAGAGAAACAATGTTGCTTAATTTGCAGTATGTTTGTGGTAGAAGTGCTTACCTTCCTTCCTTGTCATTTCATGGCTTGTTTGATTTTAATTATTGTTTCAATAACGATATAATTAAATACCAGTCTCGATTAATATGGTCTTTTAAAATTGCAGGGTCAATCCGTGTTGGGATTCATGTCATGTCATGTGTTTTTTTTTTTAAGAAGAATTTCGTGTCATGTGTTTTAAAAATTTATTCTACTTCATTTATTTTATTTTGGGACGAAAAAAGGGTAAAATTAAATAAAGACTAAACTTAAAGTTTCTAATTTTATAAGAATCAAAAACATATTTAACCATATATTAATTATACGTGGTCTTTTTGCATACATTGGAATAAGTATCATTGTTGAACAAAGTCTTTTCTACAAACTTGGAATGTATGATTTGTCGTGGAAGATTGCTTTTTTGACTTCAAAAACGTCATTTTGACACAAGTCAATTACCTAAAAGCCTCCAGCGGTAGTTAATTACCATTGCCTTCTGTTATATGAACATAACAGACATAAGAGTTTCCAAAACTCCATTGTTGCGTTTTTGGATTTCTCAGGTGCGAATTTCAGTCATTCCAAGCCATTCTAAGCCAATTTCAATCACAAAATCAAGTAAGTGTTTTGAATCATATTGCATTGGTTTTTTGTTATTGAATTGTTAGTTTTTTTGGAATTTGTTTGACATATTTACGTTTTAGAAATTGTTTTGATTTGATGATGATTTTGTATTGATTTGTTATATGTTGTTTAGAATAGAATTGTGTTAGAAAATGTTAGAAATAGATAGGCATTAGAAATTGTTATGATGATTTTGTATTGATTTGTTATATGTTGTTTAGGTTTGTTATTGAATTTTTGATTTAGGTTTGTTAGAAATTGTTAGAAATTAGAAATTAGAATTGTTGAAGTTTTAGAATTGTTTAGGTTTAGGTTTGTTATGAATTTTTGTTGTTACGATTAGTTATAGTATAATTTTTAGGATTAGTTTAAGTTTTGATGAATTGTTGTAGAATTGTTACGACATGATGTAGATTTTGATCGCCAATTTGTTTACGTAGATATGTCTCAGAATCAGGGAAACGTTGAGTTGAACAAAAAGGAGGGTGATGACAAGAAGAAAGAAAAACCGCCTATGACATGGCACGGAATCACATGTGATGGTTCCTTCAAAAAGAAGGATTCGAAGGTGCTGGTGTACAACCAGTTGAGGTTGAGGAGGAGCGGGAAGACATGCTATTTTGGTCCTCAGCCAAAAGCAGGTGCCTAAGGGACTGGCGAGAAGAACCCGATTGACGTGTGTTACGAGGATGATGCTTGAATGTAGTGGCTTGTAATGCCTAATTATTTGGATCTTTTTTTTATGTCTTTTTATATGTCGCGCGCATTTTGCTATATTTTTCTAGTGCTTTGAATAAAAATTGCGTTTTGAATAATTTCGATTAAAGTCGCGTTTTAAATAATTTCGATTAAGGTCGCGTTTTGAATAATTGTGAATTCGAATAATTAAAATTGTGTAATGAATAAATAAATTCGAAAAGTGAATAAATAAGATAATTATTGTTCCATTCAAAAACAACATGTATTATGCATAATCAACGATATATGTCATCACAACTTATATAGCTGATTCATAAATAATACATGTTCCTAAATATGTCTTATCATTACATTACATTACGTTACATTCGGGTTGCACTTTCAAACTACAACAATTGTGTTACCTCTGAAATGGTAAATTCAAACTGGTTAAACGTCAGGACTCAAACATCCACCTGAAAGTTCTATTGTTCCATTCAAAAGATTAAATTCCTTTTAGGCTGGTTTAGATAAAGGTATTGAAGTGTCAATTTGACACAATTGACACATTGGAACAATAGAACTTCCGGGTGGATGTTTGAGTCCTGACGTTTAGCCAATTTGAATTTACCATTTCAGGGTAACACAATTGTTGTAGTTAGAAAGTGCATTCCCTACCAAATGACGATCCCTACCTAATGACGATTACATTACATTCCCGAATGTACCTTCCAACTACAACAAGTGTCTTACCTTTGAATGGGGTAAATTCAAACTTGCTAAACAACAGGACTCAGACGTTCGTCCGACATTCCCATTGTTCCATTCAAAAGATTAAATTATTGTTAGGCTTGGTTTAAATGTTGGCATTGAAGTGTCAAAAGAATGAGGTGCATTCCTTGACAGTTCAATACCTTTATCTAAACTAGTCTAACAATAATTTAATCTTTTGAAAGGAACAATGTGAATGTCAGGCGAATGTTTGAGTCCTGCCGTTTAACAAGTTTGAATTACCCCATTCAAAGGAAGACAATTGTTGTAGTTGGAAGGTGCATTCCCTACCTAATCACGATCTTCTGGCGGAATCAGACTCTTGATGATATCTTCAGTTGATCTCAGCAACGTTACCCGCATATCGATCCACTGGAACATGCTGTCCTGCCAAAACATGCTCCTCATGTTTTCATCGTTTGTTAATTCCACCCAACTGAATGATACTCTCCCTTTGTCGAGTGTTGGACGTTTATACCGAACGCATTCCACCCTCCTTGTGTGTCTGGGGTTGACTCCCTGGTTTAATTCATTCCGTTCATCCTTGAGACCTCTTAACGTTACGCCTAGGCACCGAACCTTCAAGCTCTGAGGTTCTCCGCCGTTGAATTGTGCATGAACGTCGATCCATCCGGCCATTGTTTCAAATCTACACAATAAGAAATTAAAAGCAATCAATGAAAAACTCATTCAAAATAACCCTAAAATATTTATAAAATTCGATTTTTTTAAAAAAAAATTTAAGCAATATAACTCCATTATAATAAGTATTCATAATATTTGTTAATAGCATTTCAGATCTACAACATAACTATATTAAAAATAAATAAATCAAAAACTAGACATATATACTAACTAAAAATTAAACTACAACTAAAATTATAAACATATATACTAACTAAAAATTTTGCAATAGCCTTAGTGATTACTTACTTGTGATTTAGTGGAAATTTTTTTGGATGATTTGGTAGAGTTTTTTTTAGAGAGAGTGAGAGAAAATTGAATTTTTTTGAGAGATAGTAAGTGATGATACAGTGGCTAGATTCTGGCTACTAACTTGAATATGTTACGAACGCAACGGCGGTTAACTACCGCTGGCACTAGCGGTAGTTAACTGCTGCTGATTAGCCCAACTGTAGTTAACTACCGCTGAGGGCTTTTAGGTAATTTATTTGTGTCAAAATGATGTTTTTGAAGTCAGAAAAGCAATTTTCTTTGTTTTGAGACATGAGAATGAGAAGAGAAATCATTCATGAGAGATCACCAAAGGAGCTTGAGGAGTGTGGCAGGTTGTTGTCCTGGTCAGTCATTCTCGTGCAAGTTCGCTATTACTAAGGGCCTCAAAATTTTGAGATAGTTTCTTTTTAGATATCTATTAATTGCTCATAGGATCCTATGGAAACTGTCGTTCAATATTTTTTAGAGGGATAAATTCACTTTTTAAATTGATTACACCGATTTAAAAAAATGTGTCGGATGATAGTTAATTATCGTTCAACGTTTATTAGATGCCTAAAGAGAAGTTGTCAAATTTTGAGGGTTAAAATTATTTAAAATACATGATAGTGGCACAATAGATATGAGATTTAAGCAAGACATTGTTTTTTTTTAAAGAAACAAAAATGGAATATATTACCAATGACAGTGGAATCTTTTTAGCACAAGGTGTACTAAAAAAACCACTCTAAAAAACAATTTGTCATATTTACATAAGCGGTCAGTCGTTACCTAAACATAACAAGGGGTCCGACCACCATCTCTGAGAACCATAAACAAAAGAGGCATTATTTTCCTTCAACCACCAATAAGAATTATGCTTAACCTTTTCCAAAAGATCTAGAATTGGAGTTTGGACATTATTGAACAGCCTATTATTACGTTCATTCCAAACTAGCCAAATACAAAGAAGCCATAAGAGTTGAAGGAAAGACCGGCTCGCCTTCGAACCACCAAGATAGTAGGTAAACTAAACGAAATGGTCCCAAATGCTAAGGGGGTCCACACCTGAAACGCCAAAGAGGTTTGATTGATTCATTTATTGTTGAAAATTATACAAGACTGCCACTAAATTTCACTATTTTCTACTTAAAAAGTTATTAGACATCATACCAACCCACTAATATCTGCTTCAACTTTTGACTATGTACACTAAAGTAGATTAGGTGATCTCCGTCCAAAAGAAAAGGTGATGATTACTGCTTGTTCTTTTCTTTTTTAAATAGTGAACAGAAAAATATAAATTTATTTACCAAAATGGAAGAGAATTAGTATGGACATCCGTGTCAAGCACGAGCTAGAATTTTGTCACTTGAGAAAGAAAATGCTCTGATGTATCAAATGTTGGGTAAAGTCCAATATTGAATAAAAAAAGTGGAGGATGAACAACAAATAAATTAATAAAATTCATGTTTAAGTCTTCAGTTTTTCGATGAAGATGTGGTATCATTCTCACTTATGTGGTTTCTATAACACGGAGAGTCTCTTAATTGAGAGATGTTAATATAACAATTGTGAGTTAAAATTCGACATTGGGTGCAAGAGTAGATGTTGAGAAACATATGAGGGAGATTATCCATATACCTAATGCTTTAGGACTTTGGATGAAGAAGTGATGTCGATTTCACTTGTGTTGTTGCTCTTTGACTAATATGATGATACAACCCAAAATAAGTTCCCATAGAAGTCGCAACATTATAATGATTTGTTTTGTTAGTTGTAGGGTGTCATTTGTTTAATTTTTTTATCATAAATTTTAGCTTTAGGATGTCATTTGCTTTCAAGCAATTTTTTATTCAACCTCTATTATTTTAAATTCCTCCACTCTTAGTCTTTAGTCCAATTTGACAATGGAAAAATGTAACGTGTTCTGCTATGTTGACGAAATACATTCTTATTAGACATTTTAAATTGAAGTAATTTTTTTTAATGAATCTATTATTTTGGTAGCATAATTTCCCAGTAATTTTCAATTCCTTCAACAAATTCATAAAGTTACCAATAACTCATTCTATTAATTATACTATCACAGATAAAACACATTCTCCTTAGTTTTTCTTCTTTTCATTCCTCTCTTATTCAAATTCCTTTTTCATTTTTTTTTTTCTAATTTACTTTCTATCTTCTCATTAAAGAAAGGAACAAACACACCCCTCTGTAAAATAGTCACCAACTCATGTTTTTCACCATGTTGTTCCTCTTAAGAGAGAGGTGGTAATGTGTCATTTGTAAGTAAAACTTCTTTACTGGATGCAAGAGTATATATTGAGCAACATTAAAGTTAAATGACAAATATACCTAATGTCTTTACCATGTTGTGTCTATGTCTGGTCTTATTTGGCTAAGTCACCAAATCACAAATGCATCAAGTCGCACACTTAAGGGAAATATATTAATGTGTCAATTTTGACTTAAAGTTCCACAGTGGACACAAGAGTAGAAGTTGACAAACATATAAGTGAGATGACCAATATAAGAGTAAATGTTTTAGTTTTATATTAAATTTAAAGTTTATGATTTCGTTCACTTTCATGCAATATTTTTAAATTAATCTCTAGTAATTTAAACCCCTTCACTTATGGTCTTTGATGGATTTAATCATGGATAAACTCTTATGTGATTCGTTGAGTTAACAAAATACGTGTTTATTAGACACTTTTAAATGTTGTGACATTTTTTTTAATCGAGCCTAAGTTTTTGGTAAGTTAATTAACCAAAAATCTTCAACTTCTTCAACAATCCCATAAATTACCAGCAACTATTTTTATTCTCTAGTATGGACACCTAGGCCAAGCACAGTCTAAAATCACTCTCATTTGCGTGGTTGATCTCTATTCAATGTATAAATACACACCAGTGTTGACTACCCCATAAGGTTCGACGATCGTATCATATCCCGATTCGAATGCGAGGAAGCAGAAGAGGTTCCTAGTGGTAGATCCCTGAAGTGGATATATAGTCACATACTTGAAGGATAGAAGTTAATGTGTAAAGTCTGAGTTAAACTTTCATATTGGATGTAAGAGTATATGTTGAGGGACACATAAGTGATATGACTCATATACCTAATGTCATAAGGTTTAGGATGAAGATATGGTGTCAAACTCACTTAAGTGGATTCTCATAGTCTAATGTAATGATCAAATTCAGTGTAGCATCCCTCGAAAGTCTCAACATTATGATAAACTTTATTTTATTTTTTATTATTGGATGTCATTTGTTAAAAAAAAAAATTAAAATTTAGTTTTTTGACGTCTGTCTCTTTCATGTGAACTTTCTTATTCAACCTCTATTATTTCAAATTCATTCAATTTTGGTCTTTGGTGGCAAATAAGAATGGAAAATTGCAGACGCGTTATGCTGAGTTGACAAATACATGCCTATTAGACATTTAAAATTATGTAAGGTTTTTTTTTTATTAGATCTAATTTTTTGGTATAATAATTATCTAAAAATCTTGTACTCCTTCAACAGATCTATAAGATTATTGGAAACTCAAATTATTCCCTATACTCTTACAAATAAAACATACAATGCTTATTTTGTTTCCCTTATCTTTCTTTCATGTTTAAATTATTATTTCATATCTGTTTATTTTCATTTAATTTTAATTTTTTTCTCACAAAAGAAATAAAAATATAAACCTCCCTCTATGAAACAACCATCAACTAACCCTTGTGCCTCCTTTTGACTATGCCACGTAATTAGGACACGAAGTGAATCACATTTGATTAAGATCAATGTTAATGTGTTATGTGTGTGTTAAATTCTATATTGAATGAAAAGTTAAATTTTGAACAACATATATGTACGATGACTCATATACCTAATGTCTTAAGATTTTAGATGAAGATGTGATATTAGTCTGACTTGTTTGTTTCTCTTAGTGTAATGTGGTGATCAAACTCAATGCATGAACCATCAGAAATCCAAAAAATTATAATGAATTGATTTGTTAATTTTTGGATGTGGTTTGTTTAATTTATTTATGTTAAATTTTAGTTATTGGATGTCACCTCCAACCCACCTTTTATACCATGTTGTGTCTCAATCTGACATTAATTAGCTATGTCACTAAATTATAAATACAGAGACTCTCACACTTAAGAGAGAGATGTTAATGTGTTATTTGTGAGTTAAAATTTCAGATTGGATGCAAGAGTAGATGATGAGAAAAATACGTGAGATGACTCAAACACCTAATGCATTAAGGTTTTGGATGAACATATGGTGTCAATCTCACTTTTGTGAAAATCTCCAACTCACTTTATTCTTTATATCTCATGGATAAAGCACACTGCATATTTTTTCACTTATCATTTATCTCATGTTCAAATTCCTTTTTCTTATTCGTTTTTTATTTTCATTCTAATTTTTTATTATCTCTTCATATGAAAGAAATGAACATAAGCCCCCTCCTTTAAACCACCACCAACCCACCTTTTTGAACATGCTCTATTTGACTTCCTTAATTTTAGTTTTTGAACGCCGTTCACTTTGATAATATTTTTTTATTTAACCTATATTATTTCGAATTTCTTCACTATTGGTAGGATATGGTATTGGCAAAATGTAGTTTGGTTATGTTGAATTCACAAAATACATGTTTATTAGGCATTTTAAATGAAATGTGGTATTAATATCACTTGTGTGATTGCTCTTAGCCCAAATATGATGATTGAGGCTCCCCACGAAATCCCAACATTATGATGAAGTATCTTGTTAGTGATTGTATATCATTTGTTTAATTTTTTTAATCTTAAAATCAAGTCTTTGGATGTCATTCATTTTCATGCTATTCTTTTTATTTAACCTCTATTATTTTAAATTCTTTCAGATTTTGTCTTTGGTGAAATGTGAAAATGGAAAGATACAGATGTATGATGTTGATTTGATGAAATACATGTTTATTAGACATTTCAAAATGATGTGGTATTTTCTAAATGAGTATAATTTTTTTGGTAAAATAATAACTCAAAAATATCCAGGTTCTTCGACAAACTCATAAGTTACCAGCAACTTATTCTATAACTTATACTCTTAAGAACAAACCACACACTTTTTTTTTTCCTTTATCATTTTTCTTAGATGTAAATTCATTTGTCATTTTCTTTCCTTTTCTAAGTTTATTTCTCTCTTGTCATAAAAGAAAGGAACAAAAATCTTCTTGCAAAAACACAACTAACCCACCTTTTATAGCATATTGTATCTTCGTCTGATCTTATTTGTCTATATCTTTATAGCACAGGCATAAAGAGTCTCACACTTAAGGGAGAGAGGTCGATGCGTCAAGTATGAGTTAAAGTTCAATATTAAATTCAAAAAGTAGATTTTGAGCAACATATAAGTGAGGTGACCAATATATCTAATGTATTTTATGGTTTTGGGTGAATATGTGGTTTCAATCTCACTTGTGTGGTTAATTTTAATCTAATATAATGATCCAACTCATTAAAGGCTCCCTCAGAAGTCCAAACGCTATTATGATTTTTTTTTTTTATAGATTTTATCATGTCGTTTGTTTAATTTATTATAAATTAAAATTTAAGTTTTTTTTCATGTTGATTGCTTTCATACCATTTTTTTTATTCAACCAATATTAATTGAAATTCCCTCATTATTGGTCTTTGGTGGGATTTAATCATGGAAAAACGTTAATGTATTATGGTGAGTTTGCAAATTCATGCTTATTAGACATTATTAAATTATATATCATTTTTTTTAATTGAGTCTAATTTTTTGATAAATTAATTATCCAGAAAAATTTAACTCCTTCAATAAATCCATAAAATTGTCAAAAACTTATATAAAAGATGTGTTTGATCGAGCATTCGCAATTAGCATGAACAATTAAACCAAGAAATCTTTCACTTAAAAATCAAGATGAGAGATGATTCGGGTATAAATAATATTCATTTCTCATGATTAATTTGATATAAAAATCGACTGTCTAGTTAATTGCAATTTCTCAACTCAGGATTTAGTCTTGTAGTAAAAAGATAGATTTTGAATTTAGTGCTTCTGGTTTTCGAGTCTGCCAGTATCCTTAAAGATAGATAAATGTAAATATTCATGAGTGTTCTTTTATCTCTAAGGTCTCCCCTACTTTGTACGAAATCAGCATTTTCTCACCATAAAAATTTTTAGTAGAAAGAAATTCATCGTGTTTTTGATTTTTTTTAAATAACAGCATTAAATGTTAAACCTCGAGAATCATTATGGCGCAATGATCATCGAGGTGTTATTCCATGTATATTTTTATCTATAAAATTAACCATAAATGTATTATTATTTTTTGTATTAAAAGACATTTATGTGCACTATACTACTGAAAGGGAATTGGATTATCTCCATTGAAAATTTTCTCAAGTTTTCTTCATTTTGAATCTTCACCATTAAAATAAAACAACCATTTTTTTATAATTTAATTCTCAATTTTTCTCTCATGTTTAATTGTTGAGATTCCACTTGAGAAAATTTGAGAGAATTTTCAATGTAGAGAATTCAAATCCTACAAAAAGACATGATGTACATTGGTTTTTTTTAAGACAATTTTTTTAGAATAAAAAAACTAAAATTGGAATTTGAAAAATTAATGGGTTTATTGCTTAAATTTAATTTTGGGTATCATTCAAATCTTCCTCGTAATCTTGTTGTTATTACATTTCTATTATATGATTTTTCTATGTTCTTGAGTAATTTTTTTCTTCTAGAATATCTAAATTAAGGCCTTCATTTTGAATAAAAAATTGAGGCTTTTCAATGACCAATATCGAAATTTAAAATTTATACAATACATTTTCTTTTAACACTGCACTACACCATTTATCCTCTGCTGCAACAGTTAAAAATTGTAGCCAAAACTGAGAAAATCGTTGCCTAAACGAAAAGGACATTTTTCAAGTGTCTCCTGTTCGAGCGTTGCCTATTGTCTATGGGGACGTTTTTTTACGCTCTTTAGGCACAGATTTTGAAAACGTCGCCTAAACCATCGGAATAGGGGACACTTTTTAATGTCATTACACGCTATGTTTTCAAATGTTGCTATACACTACAACATTTTGGTTATAAGACAACGCCTAATTTTTGGAAGGTAAAATAACTGTATTGGTAGAGTATCATAGGAAACGATTTTCATAATCTGTTGTGGTAGTATATTAAAGTTGTATGTATTTTATGCAAGAACATAAAAATCGTTCTCGTATTTACAGCGTTTTTCTTTTTGTTTTTTTCAAAACGATCAAAACTGATCTGGTATAACTTTTAATTTATTATTTTTTTATTTTATTCCTTTCAATAAATTTGATTTCATAGACTTTTATTTTTTTATTAAATAAATATAAAACCAAAACTGTTCTGGAATAACATATCTAGTTATTCTACAATTGTCAAAAACAAAATTCCCACAAAAATTCCAAACAAAAAATCAAAACCTTCATAAACAACCTCCACCCTCAAGCACTCTTAATCGAACATCTCTCTCATATCCCCTTTATACATATCCAAAATCTAATACCCTTCTTCTCTAGTTTGAAGAGGAATTGCTCATGAGAGTTCAGATTTGGATTCTGATATACGTCACCGGAGAAGAGGAATTGTGTCGGCGATATCACAATCTGATTCCATTCAAATCGAACCCGTCTCTCTTTGTCACTCCATAATCGTCAATCTCAGACCCTCACCTCACACTTCATCTCAATCGAACCATAAACCTCTCAAACCACAATTCACGTTTGGCTCCTCCTTGAGGTATGATAAACTCTACTAATCTTTTTCAATCTATATTGCTCTTATTAAATTTTGAATATAAGAGTACCCTTTTTTAATTTTATCAAATTCCATAAATGGGTTTGTTTAATTATTAGTTATTTGAATACAAGTTTCAATTCTTGAACTCATTGATTAACTTTTATGTATTGAAATATAAAAATGGGTTTATATTAATAGGTTTTAAGGAATGATTTTATGTGTTGAAATCAAATGGGTATGTCTCAAGTTGGCACATGGAAGATATTCAAAACTCATACGGAGACCAGATCTTGAGTTCCTAAGCATTCAAGTTATCCATCTTAATTTTCTCAAACTAGGAAAAGAGGTATTATTATTATGATGTCTATGCAAGCAATGACCTTGAAATCTGATTTAGTTAATAGGAAAATCCATTAATCGATATCAATTAACTATTTGAGACATAATCTCATGAGTGTATGTGCTTCATAGATTAGTACTATTTGGTGGTATTTGAGACGTAATAAATAGTCAATCTGTGATTTAATTTAATTTAAATTCATAAGTTTACTTGTGGTTGAAGATGATTGAAGCACATTGTGCTTAGAGTGAGCTCTACGATCTGAGCATGTGAATTGGTTGTTGTAGAAAGACCTTGGGGATTAACTATTCTGTGTAACTCTTTTTAAACTTAGCAATACTAGCAACAATAAGTAGTGATCTTCATATAATATCCCTAAAGAAGGATCAAACTAAGTAGAAATCAAATTACCGTGTTATCAACTATAATAATAGGCTTAATGGAATGATTTTTATGTGTTGGAACCAGTAAAAGATGTCTTCTTTTTGTTGCTAAACCATTGTATGTTCTGTTCTTGAATAGTGTCAAATTGCCTTGTTATTATTTAACTAATAATCTAATATTATTTTAATTTTATAATGTTTTCATTAACACTGATTAGTGTTGATTGTACTGATAACCTATGAAGCACAAACACCTCTAGGATTAGGTGTTTCGGAGTGTCTGACATGTGTCGGTGTCGGACACTCCTATGACACTCGTACGACACATGTCAGATTAGTGTCCTAAATAATTTGTTTTCATCTTTACTTCGACACTTCCTGACCGGTGTCTAACACCTATATAACACTCATATAAGACGTGTCCGACAAACAAATGTCTGAATTTGTTTCTTTATTTCCATATATAATAGATTCAAGAGTTAAAGATGTGTAAGAAATGTTGATCAACCAGGGGTTATAGACATTAAATTTGATCAACATTTTTAAATTTTTCGATAGTAAATGGATAAATAAAGGTCAAATACTATTTTATCTTGTTATAGAACTTTTTTTAATAAAATAAATTGTACAAGTTAGATGCATATGTATGTATTTTGATTCTCAATTTAGATATTTTATAAATTAATATATAAGTAGCGGTGTCGGTGTCATATATTTTTACATTAAAGGTGTTGACGTGTCCGTGTTGGTGTAGTGTCAGGTGTTCGTGTTTCATAGCTGATAATACTATGTAAAAGAAGTGCCAGGAGACCTCATGAAGTTATTGGTGTATTGGAGAGACGAAAACAATCAAGTAAGATAGAATTACTATTGTGTATATACTATTTGTTATGGCACATTCATAATATAATAAAAATTTATATATTAATGCATATAAGGAAGTCGGTCATCAAAATGATCAAAATATAGCTTAACTAAATGGAGACATTGAATGGACAATAATTTTTTTGCTATTATAAGAGAAAAAAATTATATTCTTGTTTAAATTGTTGCAATTGAATATTAAATTCATTTGCTTCATTGATATTCTTATACTATTGTCTTTCTTGGTTTAGCGTGTAAGTAATGAAGATAAAGAGCTTCCCAATCAAGCAGAAATGTTCATTGCTACACGACAAAGTAAGAAAGAAAAAGAGAAGACTCAAGAAACCAACAATGCAGTTGTGAGTTTTATTCTAAGACTTTTTAATTGGTTAGTGTCTCGTTGTGGCTTTCCTTTGTATGGATGAATTTTCTTGAAAAAGAAAATAAAATTGGTTTTTCTTTGGACTATTAGGTGGTTAAATCAAAACCAATTTACAGGGGAAAAACCGGAAATAACCTATATTACAGGGGGTAAAGACCTATTAACCATATTGATTCTGGTAAAAAAAATGATTGATCAAAGATGATCTTAAGCTATACATTAAAGATTATAACATTTTATTTTGAACAATTTAATTTTGATATATATATTTAACAAATATTTTTGTTATATAGTTGTTTGATATGAGATGTAATTATATGTAAAATATTGTATGATGATTATTTTTCAATTAAGTCATTATAACGGTTTTAAAAAGATGATTCACAACACATTTTTAATACCAACCATAATAATTGGTCGAACAACATATTATTTTATCAAAACCTTCTTTTTGGCAACGTGTTGTGGTAGCTTATGAAGATTGCCGTTGAGAGTGTGTCTACGAGAACGGTTATCTAAATCTCCAGGGTCCACAACCGTAGCGATATAAGTTCAAAAGTGTTCTTTAAAATAGAGAATTCGCTACGGTTTATTACTGACAACGATGGGAAACCGTTGCCTTACTGACAACGCCTTGGTTTGCCACGCCAGTAAAACCGTTTTGGCATCTAAACACACTTTTTTGCATTTAACTACGGTTTTTTATCGTAGCCGTAGGGCCATAATGTTGTTGTGATAGGTGGCTACAACTATTATACGTTGCCTTAGAGTGAAATAGTAAGAAAAGGGTAAATTATAGCCATGGCTTATATGCGACATTTTTCAAAAACACTGATAATGTTTTTTACAATAATTGTGTAAATATAATCGATTATAACTTGTACAAAATTGAATTTTACCACATATCCACAAAACTTGAGTTGCAATAAAGTGGAGTTAAAATATTCATTCTTGATACATGAGTTAACATATAATAATAATAAAAAATGTCTGACATTGCTTGATACCAAGTACAAGCCTAGCAAAATACATAGTTTTGTTAATTGTAAAGATTTCAAGTGCAAGTCTAAATAAAAAATCATCTAACTCATTTAACTTTTGTCTTAAAAATTCATTATTGTCTATATGTTGTCCTCTTGAAATTCATCATTTACATCATGCTCCTGAGGTTTATCACCTACGTCATCTTTTTATTCAGCTTCATTGATACCTTGATACAAAAGAGAGTAAAACAAAAATACATCAACCATAAATAGTATCAATTCAATGAACAATTAAAAGGTTATCGAGAGTTATACATAACACAAATAAAAACAAAGACAATGAGTAAAACACACCCAAAATATTACCGTAATCAAGAAAACCTCTTTAACAAGAGGAATTTCCTATAAATCAAAGTCATAAATAGCCACCATAACAACACTAGAAGATAGATGCCAAGTATAACCTCATCAACCTTCATCCACAAAAACTTACAAATTAAACTCAAAAGAAGATAGATGCAACACTGCTCAACAACTAAATCATCAAATAATCAAATTATTCTTATCCACACATAATAAAATCTCTAACATTTGTTTCGGATTCAAATCTTATTGATAACCTTAACACAGTCGTTCTGCACAAACTAATTATGTTGCCATAAAAACGAAGAAAACAGTTAAAAAGATGAATGAAACATAAAAGAAAAAGAAGAACATAAAGGTATGGTGGCCGGAAAAGTTATTAGCGCAGCAGAGGAAAAAAAGGGTTAGCGAAAAAGATGCTCCTTTCGCAAAACTAATTGGAATAATGAAAAGTTCCCGTCGAAGGCATAAAGAAAACGACGTTAACTAACGATCATGGTGCACCTTTGTTAACTTGTCACCATAATTGTTAATAAACCTTGGAATATAAATATAATGATTATTTGAAGGTCATGATGCCCTTAGTTAACTTGTCAATGTTGTCATCATAACCTGCAAATAAACATTTACTTAATGTCCAAATAACAGATAATTCATAGGTTAACACACTTATAAATTTGGCATTAACTAATAACCTTTTTACTAACCAACAACCCCATATACATTTGAAAGATTAACTTGTCCTAAGTTCATACATTCACTAATAGCAACAATTATACAAGAGTCACATATCTCACTAGACTAGTGTATAAAATGGGGTAGTTATATATATATATATACCAATACCAGACACTAATATTTATTTAACTAAAATTCAAGTTTTACAATATATGTTTTAATCCTATGGTTAAGCTAATCTAGCATGAGAAATCACTATGGGGAAACTCTTTTTTCTCATGTATAAATCAACTCAATATCTCCCAAGAACAATTTCAGCCTATAGTCTAACCATAGATTAAGGCACTTATTTTAGATAAGCATTAATTCATGAACATTAGTAACATATACTAACTTTAACTCAATATATAGTCAATGAGACTACTAATACTCCTAAAATCTTATTGCCTAGACTCACGTTGCCTCGTAATTTAAGTGATCTAATTGAAACCTACATGATATATGTATTAGCTGAGTTATGTATATATCCTATGTACATTAAAATTCAGCACAACAGCCCAAAATCAACACAGATTCTACATTATTTCTAATAATCAAACCAACTAGGAACCCACCTTATTTATTTTGAGAGCAAGTGCCAAGTTGTTAGTAAAGGCTCCAATCCTCTATTCTTCTCCAACTCTTTCTTCGTACTCTTCTTCTCCAATTCCATTAAAATTTCAGCCCTTAACAATTCAATACACACTCTTGGGCAAGAGAACTCCACATGCAACAATAGCTTCAACCAAAAATGAGAATTGAGAAAAATTAGGGTAATGGTTTGTACTATTTTGGGAAACTCAAGGAGGAAATTAAGTCACGTTGCTTCAATCTTAGCCTCAACTCGTTTCTAATGTGGTGGTTGCGGCAGAGAAATTCCGGCAACGGTGGTTTTACCAAAATTGGTATTGTTACAAGGTAAAAGAATGAATTAGTTACAAATATGACTAAAACATAAAATAAGAAGAAGAAAGACAAATAATGATGGCCAGAAAAGCTCCTTACCACGACGGAGGAAGAAAAGGGTTGACGAAAAAGTTACTCCTTTCCTGAAATTAATTGGACCAACGGAAAGATCTCGTCAAGAGGATAAAGAATATGGTTTTATTTTTTCCGATCGGTGTACATGGCAGACGGAACAGCGCCGGAAATGGGGTGGCCGATGGTGATTTTTGAGAAAGAAGGGGGGAGGAAAACGTGTTATGGGGGAGAGAGGAAAAAAAGGAAAAAGAATAAATGAGAAGAGAGACTGGTACGAGTGAAGAGATAGAAGGGAAATAAAAAAATAAAAAATATTCCCTAAAAAAAATACCTTTTTCAATTTGATCCATCATTAGTCCACACATGGTCAACCAATAAGCCACGGATAAGTCTCAACTCTATCGTGTTGCAATTTTTAACTTAACCTTTAAATTACTTTATTACTATCCTTTTTATAATATTACCAAAAATTTTAATTAATAAAATAGGAAGAAACTCACTACAACATGAACAACAATACATCTATAACAATGTATTAATAAAAAAAAAAGAGATTTTAAGTTAGATTATTTATTATTTCAATTATATCCTTAAATAAATAAATTTTTCTAAAATGATATATTTTTTAAAAATGATGGAGAGAAGGAAATGAATCCACCAACATAAATCGAACGCAAATCGAACATCAATAAATATCGAATCTAACGTGAATCATAAAGGTTATTTCTTCATTAAATCAAAGTGGTTAGCAAATGACCCCCTCCAGTGTCGTTCCTACGAAAATGGAGGCCTGACTCTAAAGTAAAAATAGGCCCCTAATATAATAAAATAAAAAAAAAAATTCAACGAGCAATCATATATTTATCATTGAAAGTAACACAAAAAATATTCTAAAGAAGAAAAAAAAACTTCAAACGAATATCTTTATCAACTTTATAGGTTTCTTTCGGAAAAAACTTTCTAAGTTGTTATTTTCCTTAGTTTGTGCAGAGGCAAAAAAAATTAATAATGTTTTTTAAGCGAATAATTATAATGTTTGTTGTTAGAGCTTTGTTATTTTATACAACGTATGAGCCAACAATTACAAGAAGTGTTCTAACAAAAATAAGAAGAAAAAATAAGTTATATTGTGTTTTTATTTGTAAATATATAATTCAATATGTAAGGAGGGTTGAGATGAATTAGAGAAAAAAGAGAGAGTCTTGAGAACAAAGGGCTCAAATCCATAAGAAAAAAAAAGTGATAAAGAAGAAAAAAGGAAAAAAATAATTAAAGAAGACAAAAGCAATTTTTAGGTGTTGAGCAAGACTGATAAACTAGTCACTTTATTTCTATATACTAGTGAAAAGATGGGCACACTCTTTTTATTGCGTTAACGTTTGAAAATTGTGAATGATATTTTTTTTATGAAATTTGGATTTTGATTAAAACTAAAAATATAAATGTTTGTTTCTTTCAAGTTATAACAAAACAAACAAATCATTATTATCTATTTTAATGACACCAATAATATAACAAAAAAATATAATATAAATTTTTTTTTTAATGACACCAACAACAATTTTATTATAAAAAAAAGTTGTTTAGGTGTATAATTAGGATAATAAAAAAGTAAGTATAAATATAGTCATTTAGTTTGTTACAGTTTTTAAATGATAAAGGAAAAAAAATCAGACATATATATTCATATCGAGTTTGTTATATTTTTTTAATATTTAAATTTGTTATTATCTATTTGTTACATGTGTTATTTGTATTGAAAATTGAGGGTATTTTTGGAAAGAAAAATCCAACCCAAAAGAGCTGAAAGATGTAGTTTTCTTTATATATAGTATAGATTAACGTTTTACATGCAGTATATACCAAAAAAAATAATGGGCCCAAAAATTTTGGAGGCCCAACTCTCTAAAGCTGTTTGCACCCCCTCAAAATCGGTCCTGAGGAACCGATGTAGGCAACGACGACAGAAAGTGTTCCAGTACGATAGCGATGAGTCTTCACGGTGGAACGAAAGGTGTCTCTAGCCACATTAACACTCCAACGCTCAAGTCAGTATTACAACTCAGAAAGAATGTGTAAAAAGTGGGGAAAAATGAATCATACCTTGGGTGAAGCTAAGTCACCCTTATATAGGCATGTGTGAGAATAACTGCTTTCGTGATATGTGGCGCGTGATTGGGAGACGATTAAATGACACGTGTAAGGTGTCTGATGAACGGAGGTGTCTTTATCAAGTAATCAATATTAGAAAGACTGTCGGGAAGCAAGAAGGTGGTCCTGTGAAATATAAGTGGAGGCGATGCATCTTAGTGTGGTGGACATTTAGTCCACATGACATCGTTGGATTGACCTTCTGGCCAGTCTAAAACAATAGGAATATATATTTTGCACTCATATTATAACAAATTATCATTGTTTTTTTAATGATACCAACAATATAGCAAAAATAATATAATTTCTTATTTTTTTAAGGACACAACAATATAATATTATTATAGAAAAAAATTATATTAAAGTTATAATTGAAATAATGAAAAAGACAGCTAAAAATCCGTTATTCCATTTATCTATAGTATAGGTGAACAAACATTTATTATTATTAAATCAAACAATTGAGCTCAAGTGATTAGGAAGCTACACAAATAACAAATTGTTCAAAAGTGCTTAATTCCATTTTGAGATTAAAAATTGTAAAATAGAAAAATGGAATAATTTATTATTATTATTATTGGTACAAAAAAATTATTATTCAAACAATCATTTTTTGTTAATAAATAAAATTTACTCTTTGGAGACAAGACTATTAAGCTATTTCAAAATACCTTATAATTATTAAATTTTGATAACAACAATTAATAAGCGTTGCCGTTGGTAGCAACAAAGTGCATCACTCTAAAACTGTCCCCTAAAACATCTAAGTGGACGATTTCAACTGTTGCCAACTGAATGTTATTGTTACGAGCTGAAACTGTCCCCAATAAGATTTTAGGAGACGATGTTTGGTTGTTGCTAAAACATAATAGGCTACGCGCATAAAACGTTGCCAGAAACTAGTTTTAGGCAACAATCTACAAATGTTGCATACAAAAGTGTTGCCAGAAGCAATAAATGGTGTAGTGAGATAAAAAAATGTAGATGAGTTTGGTTATGAACACACACTTAATAACATTTTAATATTTATTTTATATTAAAATAAAAAATACAAATATGTTAAAGAGAATACTGCATAATGGCAAATGAGTGTTACATTTGTTTTGGCAAAAGTGCTACATTTTTTTAAAGTGATGAGTACTAGCCTTAAATTGATTTATTTTACAATCATGTTAATACTTAGTTTTTAATTTAGTCGTTGATATATAAAAATCAAATTATTCTACATTACTTATTTTTATGAGTTTAATCAGCATTGATATCAATACAATTTGTTGTTTATCATCTGTTTTAATACCCTTTTAGGTTTTATTTCATCGTTGCTGGGTCAGGTTTATGTACTCTCACCTTTTATACTTGTTTTTATTTAATTTTTGCTTTGCTAAAAGATAATAATACAATGACATCATTAATACAAATTTCCTTCACTAAAAAGAAAAATATTGCACATTAAAGAAAAAATATACATTAATAAATATAAATCAATCAAGATCAAAATAATTTAAGGGTCATACTAACATGTACCCTTATAGCACATGTTAAGAATTCCATAATTTCACTTTAGGGCACATGTATAGTATGAGAATTATTTTCACGAAAATTCACGAACGCTTGAATTTATAAGGAACCTGAAAGGTTGCTATTGAATATTAATCTTTCTTTTTTTTTTTAATTTTAAAAGTTGTACTATGTCTTTATTGTTATGCAATTCAACCAAAGAAAAAGGTAGTCAACACCGTTTGAATATTTAGCACCGTTTGTTTAATTGAGAATTCATTTTATTAGTCGTAAGATTAAACGGTGTTAACCTTTAAACTCTCTTTTTATTAATTAAATCATTTACTTTTTAAAACAAATATAAAGGTTGTGCAGGCAAGCAACATCTATTAGCACGCGTCCGTGAATTTTCGTTGCCATATGGATCGTACTATTTAGCATTTTTTTTATTATCTATCTATTCATGAATAATATATGCAAGTTATATAGCCAAAACAAACAAAAAAAGTTATAAAATATTCGGCAACAAATATCAAATAATATGAATTATCGAAACTCATGATTCTTTTACATATATCAAATAAGTTTCTACAATACATGAGTCATGGAAATTAATAAGAGAAATGTGTAAGAAATCGACATTGTAACAAAGAGAGAAAATAGAGGTTGAGAGAAGACTTTCAATAACATGAATTGTGAATAGAGTGTTGTGAAAAGTGTGAGAGTCAAAATCGATATTTATAGCCAAAGACATAAAGTAACCAAAATAATCAAGTGCTTGATTCATGCATACAGTAACGAAAAAAATATTATTGTACATTAATATTCATCAATTGGTACATTTAATCTTAGAAACAAAATCGCAGTAATTCAAACCAAATGATTTTATTTTAATGATAACCATATATTTGACATTTACACACACTACTTTTTGACCAAATATATTTCTATTTAATTAAATGTGTTACACAGAAACTAAAAATATGTATGAAATATTATGTACCATATCATTCTTTTCTTGTTGCATAAATTATGGAAGGCGTTACAAAAATTTAGAGAGTTGTCTCTTCGTTGAAATATTTAAAAAGAATTGATGTAATAAAAAAACGAAAATAAAGAAAATGAAAACAAAATTAAAACACAATGCATGAATAAAGAAAACGAAGATGAAAATGAAGATGAAGATGTATGTTACGATGAAGATGAAAATGATGTTAAACATATTGACTGTATATAGGAAAAACAAAATTAAGTAAAGGTTAGAAGGATGACATGTATGCTCAATTTTGATTGGATGGTAATTTCAATCATGAATCATGATTGACTGATAATTTAAATCACGAATCATGTTCAACTTTTATTGGCCGATAATACAAAACGTATTCATGATAGACTACTAGAATGTTTATAATTTCCATTTTGGTTTTTAATAAATTAATTGAAATAAATCAAATTTGTGTGAGTGATGCAAATGATTTGAATCTTTGATCAAGTAATTAATGAGATGAAGCAAGAATGAGTGCCACGTGTACTTTCCAAAAAAAATTAAGGCAAATGTTTATAATAGAGATAGAGATAAGATTTGGACACCTCCGAACTTTGAGCTAGTTTATGAGATGAGGCACAGTCCAATGTATGAGAGTTAGATTAAAAATTCCACTCTGAAAATTGAATCCAGATCCACAATAAACATTTAGGTTAGTATTAAAATTGTATTGGAGTTCCACATTTCAGCTATGGTGTTTGATTATGTACCATTATGAAAGTTGTGGTGGAGATACAATTAATTGGTCACGAATTTTGTAGAAATTACTCTATAACTTAAGAGTGATTTATTTCAATGAAAATGGTGCTCCTTTTATAGGAGATAATACAACTAATCAACTCCTTAATTTAAGGAGTGATATAATGAAAAATAAACAACCATTAAAATAGAATAATAACAAAGGAAAATATTATATATTTCTAACAGATTTAAATAATATTCATTTAAGAATACACGTATAAATAAATAAAAAATATTAAAAAGAATTAAATAATATTTATTTTTGAAATAATTAAATCACATGCATTTATTAGTGTCTTGGACTATCAACTTCACAATTAATCACTTCACCTTGTCCCACGACACATGCTTGGAAAGTCGTGGACCGTCAATATATAATTAAGGGCACATCACCCTCCAGAAGGGCCCAAACGGCCCTAGACTCGCCCTCTGAAGGGCGTCGCCTCAAAAGGCTTCTAGAAACATCTAGACGCTCTGAACACGACTTAGGACCCAAGTTGTTTGGAGGTTAAGTCACGGAAACACAAGCCCACGAAAGACTATAAATACCCCTCTTGAGATCATTCTCAAGACATCACACAGACTAAATCATAGTTTATGATTTTGTACTCACTGTAAGTACATGTGTGTTTTGGGATTGGGACTAAATAAGTATTTGATAAAAAAAAATTTCCACTCTACTCATCTCTCATTCCTCCTCCAAAATATTCATTTCGCTCCTGTTTGGATTATATAATCTGAAACATTTCTATAATATTTCGGATTATATAATCCGAATCCTCTAACAACTCAGAAAACACCTTCAAATTACCATTGTTCTTCCAATTCTTGTTTCAAAATGGTTGGAAAATAGAATATGAAAACAATATTAATAGTTCGGATTATATAATTCGATCAAACCCCATCAAACCAACTTTTAAATACACTTATACGCTATTTGTTGTCACATTTTAGATTATATAATCCGGATGCCTAAAATATATGTTCGAATTATATAATTTGAACTGTATAAATACAGATGCCGAACCTGTCAGTGACAATGAACACACTTTTATGAAAAATTACGCTGATTTTGCGACAAAAATGAGACCATCGTTGTGGCACAAACTGTAGGGTAGATGCCTCGACAGGCAACACAGCTATTAACTACATGAGACTAATTGAGAGATTTGAACTAACTGAAGGTTAGTTGAAACTATCCTTTAATAAGATACTTAACAAACCAAATGCTTCAGACGAAGAAGTCGAATAAACTATCCGTTTTGGTCCAGTTTTTAAAACATTGGCACAAAGTGAATGTTCAAACTTTTCTTAAGGGATGATTTTACAATGAGAAAACTAGGTTATACTTCTCATTCCGAATTTTTTTTTTCATACCTTTTATGTACACTGGTAATGAATGTTTAAAACTTCTTTATATAGTGATGATTTTACAATGATATAACCAATGAATACATACGAAATTTCTACAGCCTCACAAAAGAAAAATGAACGAAGGAAGATTGCAGACTGCACAACTAGCAGCACCAATACTTACCAAACCATTGTTTTTTTGTCTTCCATCTCCTCTTTAGAATTTTCTTCCTTCTGTTATGTGTTGAGTCATCCTCGGGCGCCACTTGAGGAGAGACTTTTCTGACAAAGCATTCATTTTCTTCACCACTACAAACAATTGGTTCATTCTTATCTTCTGCATGAGAAGAGACCTCTCCTACAAAGCATTCATTTTCATCACTACTACTAACAATAACATTCTTATCTTGTGCATGATACTCCTCCACTTTTTCAGCAATTGGTTCATCATATATGAGATAAACTGTTGTCCTCTTCACAACGAAACCGTTCTCAAAAACAACAACAAAATGCACTTTGTTTCCAGGTTCAATACTTGATACTACCCTCTTCCCCTCCTCATCTTCAAAGGAGATTAAAGACTCTCTCTTATAGAGCTGAATGGTGGATTTTGTGTAATTTTTTACCAACAAATTTGTGAGGCCATCAGATGCTATGTTATCTGGGGTTGAAGAATAGACAATGCATATCATTATTGTCTTCAACATACGCCCTTCCATTTGAGGGACTTCAAAAGTTACAGAAGAACCTTCACAATTGAAAGTTACAGAAGAATCTTCGCCACAACCGTTCTCATCCATCTTCTGTAAAAGTGATCGCAGGCTCAATTTTTTTAAAACAATGTATTAATAATGTTACTCAACAATTAGATATATAATTTTACTTCAGAAGATAGCTAACTAATCATATTTGTTTTTAATTTTTTTGAAGAGTTTTGGAGAAAAAGAAAAAAAAAAATTGGTTTCTTAAAACAGTCTGCCATTCCAGCTTAAGTACCATACAAATGATACAGTAAGGTTAAGAATAAAGTGAGGGTTTCTCATTTTCTTTTGATATTTATGCCATGATAATAACATATTGTACCACTCACTAAAGTGTGCAGTGTGTGAGTGGTTGAAAATGATTTTGAAATATGTTTACAATTATTCTAATGGGGAGCCTTGGTGCAACGGTAAAGTTGTTGTCATGTACGAGAAAGGTCACGAACTCATGTCCTTGAAACAACCTCTTGTGTAAAAGCAGGGTATGACTCCGTACAATACATACAATACACCAAATGTTGGAACCCCTTCTCGGACCCCGCGTATGCGGGAGCTTTGTGCACCAGGCTGCCCTTTTTTATATGTTTAGGATTCTGCTATTTTAATTTCTAAATATTTTACAGCTATATCAAATAATAATATACAGTACACTTATGTTAGATGTAATTATTTAGCAAATGTAATAATATGAAAAATAATTAAACTACCAAAACAATGAGGACGTGAATACTTAGGGAATAAGCAACCACCATAAGAGATAAAGAGAGAAACAGACAAACCTGTAAAATGTTTTCTTTTAGATTATTGGTGACTTTGCAATTCATTCCCATTTGTATTAGAACGGACTTTAAGTAATCTTTTGATCCGGGAACGTGCAATTGACTGCAGCATTGAACTAATGCAGAAGTCTTCATAGTTGCTGAAGTTGATTCCAATTCATTCGAAAGTGTGGCGTGTAAAGCATCCAAAATGACTTTTGTATCTTCAGAAAGTTGATGTTCTGAGCCGCACTCTACCCATAGGCTTCGAAGCCTTGAAAGGTGGTTGGAAATTGATGACAGTTCCTGAGAGTTACTATGGGGTATATCTAAAGAAACAAGAGATGATGCGGCAGCAGATGTTTGAAACGGGGATGAAAGAGTACTTATTGGTGACATCCAAGACCAAATGATAGATGGAAATACATCGCGTGAGAATCCTTCATAACCACACAAAGAGATATATCCAATACTTTTTGATTTTACTACTGAAAATGGCACTCTTGTTATTGCAGTGTTATCTGCAAGCAGGGTGGTTAAGGATTCCATTTGTTCCAAGTCCTCCTCCAACTTGTCAATCTTTAAACAACCAGAGAGAGTAAGAGTTTTCAAAGATTTCAACTTATACATGCTTCTTGGGAGGTTACATAGGCCAATGCAATCTTCCAAATTTATCATATGAATCTTATTGAGATGTCCAATGCTAGGACAAATCTCAGATAGACTTGGACAATCTAGGAGTACTAGCTTTTCAAGATTAGGCAAATTTGAAAAGTCAGGGGTTTGTGTGAGATAACGACAGTGACTAAGATTAAGAATTTTCAGCTTCTCCATCCTCTGCAACAACATAAACATTAAAGAGAAGATATAGGGAAGACGCTTTCAATAATAAACTAATGCAACTACTATGTATCACTAACCTTAAACATTGAAAGTAATATATTTACATTATATTTGTCTCTATTTATTTCTAGTACCAACAATATACATTGGTTTAGTATTATTCTGGAAAAGAACTTCATAACAAGGAGACATTTTCATAAATAATATTGTCATAGAAATTATGAAAACCAATGTCTAAAGATTTTGTTGATAGTTCAAATATATAAAATGTCTAAAGATTTTAGCCTTTTTAACCAAATAGTCAATATGGAGGTACTTCCTTTCCTTTTCTTCAACTACATTCAAAGCTCTTGCACAGTTAGATTGATTTAAATTAGAATTACAATTCAAGACTATTCGTTTAGATTTCATCCATAAATATGAAAGTGAAAATAATTCATAACATGTGAAAAACTAAAATCAAAATTAATACCTGAGTCTCTTTCCACACAACGTTGATATTGCTGTTTTCTAACTCAATGGAAACTAAATTTCCTTGATAAAAGTTTGTAGGTATGCATGATAAAGGAAATCCATTCCAAGAAAGCCATCTCAGATTTCTTGAAAGATATTCAAAACTGCCATCAAGTTGAACACCAGCGAGTTGAAGCAATCTGAGTTTTGTCATCTTCTCAAATGCTTTAGTACTATAACATTTTGCACTATCTATTGGCAACTTCAAAGACAATCCCTCAACAGCTTTTGTTGCCTATCCAATAGATCCGACCAGAATTTAAAACATGCACAATTTATAGATACAAGGCAAGAAAAACTTGTAATGAAACCTATCTATAAGCTTCCTTGTGAGAAATCATAAACCGTGAAGCACAAAATGGTACACAACAAATTTTTTTATGTTCTTGTGATAGTCAACAAATCTTATTATGAATGTTAATAACAGACTTATTTTGTTAGTTTTTCTTCTTTAAGCTATAGACATTCTAAATCAAGAATAAACAAAGGTATATGAAATTCTTACAACTTGTCCTGCTAATACACCATCAACATCCTCATGAAACCACAACCTGCTATGCTCCTCTGGCTCTTTCCGTGGTTTATCACAAATGATTTCTCTCCCCATATCCCGCAACAAATCATGCATTCTGAGCTTGTTTTTATAATCAATAGTTACCAAGCTTCGCTCAACAAGGACCCTTATTCCATCTTCTGCAAAAAATCCGCAGCCATTTAATATATGTATAACATCATTTCGGTCCATCCCAATAAAGAAACAAGCTATGTCGAGAAATATTGCTTTCTGGTAATCATCGTCTAAACCATCATAGCTTATTTTTAACTTCTTTTGTACTTTGTCATTGGGAATTCTTTTTAGTTTTTCCAATACAAAATTCCATTCTGTTACCTCCCTCTCAAACAAATAGCGCCCAAGAACTTCTAGAGCTAGCGGCAACCCCCCAGAATACACAACGACATTTTTGGAAATTTCAGCAAATTCTTCCCTAGGACTCACTTGCTTAAATGCATGCCAATTAAAGAGCTCAGATGATTCGCTTTCATCCATTTCTTTGTTTGAATATACTTTGTCAACTCTATTCCCTCTAAGTATGTCCATGTTTCTTGTAGTGATAATTATTCTACTCCCTGAACCAAACCAATTATGACTTCCACACAAAGCATCCAGCTGCTCCAACTCATCCACATCATCAAGTATAATAAGTACTCTCTTATGATAAAGTCTATCCTTTAGTGCACTTTTCCCTGAATCAATATTGTTAATCTTGGTTGTCATGCCTTTGAGCGTATCAGATAGAAGTTGCTCTTGTAAAGCCACTTGTCCAGTGGGTTGCTCCCAAACTTCCCTAATATTTGCAAGGAAACTCCTACCATCAAAATTGCGACCAATTTTGTTGTAAATAGCTTTGGCTAAGGTAGTTTTACCAATACCTCCCATACCCCACATCCCTAGTAGTAGAACGTCATTTGATCGTTCGAGGTCTAGGCATTGAATCACATCTTGCACTCGAGATTCGACTCCCACTTGATTATCAACAATGAATAGGTCTGTCTTGTCAAGAAAACATGTAACTTTTTCAACAATATCTTTGATTGAATCACTTTCATTCCTACAAAAAGTAGGCCGAAGAAAAGTTGAACATACAAATATAATTAAAAAGGAAGAAATGAGCAATTCTGAATATTGTAAAAATCTATTTCAAGAATTTGGTTGTAATATTGAAATACAATTTGCATTGGCGACACTACTTTAATTTATTTAACATCTTAATAAATTGCACACTTTAAATAAATTCCACTGCGATACCTAGGGAAAAGGGCCCCTTGTAGTTTAGAATTTGATCGGAACTTAATTAGTAATATCTAAGTAATGATTATACATTTATATTAACCAGAACGTGAACTGAGTAATTCCAATCAATTCAACCGTTGAGGGGACGGGAAGGTCAATTTGTTTGAGCTAAGAGTTAAAATTTTAAGAAGAGCTTGGGTTCATACCTGAACAAAGAAGAAAAATAGTAACCTAACAACTAACTACTATCTTAAAAAAAAAAACCATTGGTGCCTGTTTACCTACCAATTAGTTTAACATCTCCAATTTAGAAGCACTTTAATGGTTGAATTAATTACCTGGAATTTAGAACTACGATGCCAGCAAGGCCAGCAACCTCACGGAGCACATCTCTCCATTTCAAGGAAGCGTCTTTCTTATTCGAAATTCTGTTCAAGAGACTTTGAAATGCTTTTCCAAACTCACCGGTTTGGTGACGTACCTCGGAGGGATCAACATCGTAGAACACAGGCAGCACTATTTGTCCTATCATTCTCCGACACTCCATTATTTTCACCAATTCATCCAAACACCATTGTGAATCCGCATAGTTTCTTGAGAAAACAATAACAGAAATTTGAGACTCTCGGATTGCTCGCATTAGTGATGTTGAAATGTGATCTCCTCTCTGAAGTGAATCATCGTCCCTAAAAACAATAATTCCAGCATTTTGAAGAGAAGCATATAGATGTGAAATGAATGAAGCACGCGTGTCTTCCCCTCGAAAACTTAAGAATACGTCATAGCTCCTTAGTAATCCTTTGTTCATACTGTCTTTCCTCATCATATCCTCTACAGCTATAGAAGAAACATCAATTTGATGCTTCAATAAGGTTAAATACTCTATATATATTCACTTAAAAACTATGATGTCTTCTAGAAGATATGCATAGATATAAGGTGACAAATCATTGTTACGCATAAATCAATAAAACTCTTCTAGAAGATCTAGAACCTTTGGTGCTAAGAAATTAAAAGTGTCAAACGCAAATAGTATAATTATAAAAATCTAATAAATCAGAAAATTATGCAATAAATACTATAATAAATATACTGATTATAAATATGAAAATCCTAATAATTTTATGGCACTTGGGATATTCTCTACCTTTCTTAAGTTCATCCTCCTTCTTCTTAAGCTTGGTTTGGTAATTTCGGTAAGAAAGAAAGTTCCATGGATTACGTTTCGCACTTTTTCGTACAAGCTGTTGACCATCTCTTATGTAATGCTCCAACCTCTCTATCTCTTCTCTTGGTCGATCCAACAAATCGTTGTAATGTTTCATTTCTTCAACCAAAGGAACCAAATTTTTTAAGTCCTTTTCAACCCTGGATTTAAACTCTTGACTCTTTGTGACTGATATAATCATCTCAGACACAGCTCGAAGAGAAGCTCTAAGATAGCTTAAGATCAAAACTCTCTTGTCTGTCTGCAACAACCAAAGTATATTGTTCTGTTTTGCTGTTCTTGTGGAATCAAATGTATGAATGTTTTCTAGATGCTAACAACACTCAAAGTGCGTGAGGGGGTCTTGATAGAAATGAGATTAAGGCCCATCAGATTATTCTAATCTGTCCGTGTTTGGGTGGAGTAAGTAAGTAGTGGAAGTGGCACAGTAAATAAATAAATCAGATTGATTATTTTAATCTGTCCGCATATGGATGCATGAATTGAACACAAAGGGATTTGATTAATCGAAGGAGTGTGGAACACGAGTAATATCATGTCCTTTTTGGTCTTATTTACGAGAAACAATCGACTTTTTAAATTTATTGAATAAGTTATGTATTCAATTTAAAATATATATCAAATATATCAATTATTTAGAATCTAAAAATTCAAATTATTTCTTTTAAATAAGACCAGATAGTATTGTGTAAAGCTTTTTCAACTAAATTTGCGTTTTTTTTCAACTTTCATCATTAGAGCTGATCATTACATTTCATTTTTTTTTTATTATATATTTCAAGAGTCAAGATCCGTTGACATCAAATTTTATCCGTTGATTTTATTTGATCCAAAGGTTAATATTTGTTCACTTAACACTATCATGTACCATATCCTATTGTGATTTTCATTTCCTAATTTGTTCTACCGGTTTCTCTCTTCTCAAAATCAATGGGATACTTTGTTGTCATTTTCCTGTCCTCAATTTGAAGTTGCAATTGGCATGATGTGTCATATTAATTTTTAAATTGTTTTTGTTTCTATCTTTTTTAATTTGTGTATATAATTAAGAAAAACAAGAGGCCACATTGAATAGCATAATATTAAGAAGAAGAAAACAAAAGTGCATAAATTTAATAAAAAAAATGAAATGCTAGTCTTAGATCCTTGTTATGAAAAACGAATAGAACGGTTGGCAATGGCATTGCTGGTAGAACAAAAGGTAAAATAAGTAATTTTGTTTTGAGAAATGTTTCTTGCACATTCAAAACAAAATTATTCAATGGAATTGAAATCACGAGTAATTAGAGAGAGAAACCGGAGAACAAATTAGGAAATGAAAATCACAAGGATATGGTATATGATAGTCTTAAGTACACCTAAAAAAAAAATGATAGTCTTAAGTGAACAAATATTAACCTTTGGATATCAATGGTTTGACAATATGTTTATAAGTGGGGACAATCCTCACCTTACATGCCGGTTTTGTGAGGTTGTGTTAGGCCTGGGGGCGGAGCCACCCCCAGCTAGCCTGGGCACTAGCCCAAGCTCCGCTTCTACTTTCTTTGTAGCAAGCCCAACCATTACTAGAACCTCTCGCTTTTCCTGCGGAATTTGGTATAAATTCCGCAGAAAACACGTTTCCTGCGGATTTTGCCAAGGATTTAGTTTCTCAGGTAAATGTAATACCTTCGTGGGTAATTGTTTCCTTAGGATTTTAGGATCGGCGGGAAATGTGCAATTATCCGTAGGAAGGAAGTAACATTATATGAGAAGTCTATAAAATTATCCGCAGGAAATGTGCAATTTTTGCTCAGGCTCTATAAAACTCCTGGCTCCGCCACTGGTTAGGCCCAACCACGATTTCCATGATGCTATCAGGGCCTCTTCAAGATTCCTTGAGCCACCTGCTATCAGGTTTTCGCTATTGGACCACCCGTCATTTATGTCCATGAACCAAGCCCAATAATGCCGACCGTGAGGGGGCGTGTTAAGAGTCCTAACATCTACTTTACAACATCATTTTTGACACATTAGCACAAGTGAATTAAAACGAAAAAATACAAATCAAATCGCTAATAACTGCTTTTGTTCACACCTTCCTTTATTTTCGGTATTGATTGATAGCTATTGTCTCGTATGAATTTGTTATTTGTAGTTTCGACAACTTCATCCTCCCATGATTTTGTTCTTCGCAGTTTGAATAACTTTATCCCTCGTAACATCATCCTCGTGTACTCATGTAAGTGTAAGCAAGATGAATAATTTCTTAATTAACTTTTTTTTTTGAAGAAATTTCTTAATTAACTTACAATTTGAATAACAATAATGCTGGAATTCTTCACTAATTGAAAAAATTTCACCAGAAATATAATTTGATGGCAAAGAACAAAATTAACACATCTTCATGGAAGGTAAGATAGATAATGGCAAAGAACAAAATCATGGGAGGGATAAGCTATCAATCAATACCAAAAATAAAGGAATGTGTGAATAAAAGCGGTTATTGAAGAATTGATTTGTATTTTTCCATTTAATTCATTTGTGCTAATGTATTGTACACCAAATCAATAAATTAATAGTTAAATGTGTTATTTTTTGAAGAGAAAATTTGTTTTCTATCACCTATAATTATAATAATTAAATCTTATTTACCAAAAACGTCAACGAAATAAAAATTTAATTTTTCTGAATTTTTAGTACGCATAATAGAGAATTTTGATTTTTTTTAACAACAAAATGTAAAAAAAATTAGTATGATTTTTATAAACAATGAAATGATATTTTTTCTTATGAAATGACATTTTCTAAAATATAAATATCAACGAATAACTCTTTATTCCATAATAAGTTTTACTAATTATTATGTTGAACGATAATCCTTGTGGAGAACGGTAATCTACTACTTTATTACTTGTTGCGATTTAGTGCACTTGCCAATTTCGTCCATCAACATATATTTGGAGTTGCCTCTTCAAAAAAAAAAAACATATATTTCGAGTTGTGATCAAACAAGTTTTGACCCGAAATTGAAGGGATTGTATGTATAAATGGGGTCTGGGGATACGTAGGTCATTTTGATTAATCATTTTATAAAATACCGCGCAAATCCAATTTGTTGGAAGCATGCACATACTTGGAGGGTGGTTCTTCATTCTACTCTTATCCACTCTATCCCATCCCATATATCATAAGGACCATAATTTCAACCCATTTTCACTTGAGCACTTTTTTGTTCAAAACCATGGCCGAAGCTATCATTGGTTTCACCGTTTTCAATTCATATATTCATAGCTCATGTCTTCAAACAAAACGATTTTCAAGATTGGTAAAGTTGTTGTTATCATTTTCATTCCATTTCATCTCTTTAGTTTCACTTGCTAGTTTCAAAGCTGAAAAATGAAGGTTTATATCTTTTATTTTTTGCAGCCTAGCCCCCCTTCAAACTCTACCCTCTTTCACAGGTCATTGCAGGTACTTAAAATTCACTATTAGAAAAAATAAAGTTATTGATGAAATATTAGAAATAGAAAATTATGAAATTTGTCTCTGAATCTTTCTTTAAGTATTAGAGCAGAAAAATTAGTGATTAATTTCATTTTATCCGTCTTTAATTTCCATGGATAATTTCTGGACTAGATATCACAATTGGATTGAATTTTCAAAGGACTAGAAAAAGTTCAAGTGTCGGAGTTCAAACTTTAGAGAAAAAGAAAGTAGTAACAACTACTAATATATTAATATTTGTCTATAAAAAAAATTCAATTGAAAAAAATACAAGTTTTTATAGGTGTAGCAAAACCATTTTCAGTTTATATTTTAATGATCCTTTGTATTTGTAAATAAGGTGTTAGATGGAAAGATAAAAAGAGCATCTATGTGCAAAGTGAATGGTTTACCAGATATTCCACTGATGGCAATTCTAGTAGAACAATTGGAAGGACAAAGAGATCTTATAACCGAGAAAACAATTTGGCATCTTAGTGATCAGCAAATAAAGAATGTTTGTAAGTGTCACATAATATATAATAGCCCTTTGTAAGAAAATTATTAAGTTTTGTTGTTTCAATTGTGATTTTAAATTTGATTTCTTATTGGTACCTTTTAATCCTTTGTAGACGCTTGGTACATAATGTTCACTGTTTGGGGAGTCTTATTCTTTGGTTCCATGAAGGTAAAATACTTTTCCTTGTATTTATGTGTATGGATATTAATTAATTTGTTATATGATTTTATGGTGGTGTATGATTGTGAAATGAAATTTTGAACATGTTTAACATGATTTAGGACCCATATTACGATTCAGAAACATATAGGGGAGATGGAGGAGATGGTACTGGAAACTGGATATATGAGAAGGTAATTATTTTATTTCTTTTTCATGACTTTTTTTATTGATGTAATACTAGAAGCCTCGAAAAGGGAAGTAAAAGGGGAGTGTTATAAGCCGTCTCTTTCTAACACTTTCTAACACTCTTTTATTGGATGAAATATATCTCGCTTTAAAAATAGATTCCACATAAAGTGGTAAAACCTACATAAGTTTTTTCTAATACGAGAGTTAGTGTTAGAGAGAGTATTAGAAAAAAATTGTTAGCATTTTTCCTAGAGTAATGTTAGTAACACTTCAATGGCCCAATAGCATGGCCCTGCCCAACGAACAATTTTGGTTTTTTAATTCATAGTTTAAATTGAGTTGTTAAATAAAACATTTTAATTGAGTAAACAACCATTTTGGTTTTTTAACATGTGAGATGATGTCAAAATATTTTCTAAATCTATGAAAATTACAAATATATCTTTAAAGGTCATGTTAACACGTGTCTTAAGAAAAAATGACAAGGTCAACAACATTGTAACCAGAATTCTAGCTCAATATATAAAAATATTCAAATTGTTTGGTCGGACAATGATAAATGTTCGAATCCTGACTCTCTCACTTATGTGTGAGTTTTCGGTGAATAATATTTAGTTTATCTAAAAAAATTAAGATTAATAACACTGTTGTCTTTCGAGGACTACCCAATGACAGATCTATTTAGAGACCCGCAGATGCCACTACACCCCCAACTTCTCTATAAATATCATATTAGTCATAACATATCACATGTTTTGTGGCTGTTGTAGTGGTCAGACACCCGCTCAGTAATCTCTTGGGCTGGTAATTTTTGTCTACCAACCTCTAAGTTGTAACAAAAAAATTAGCTAATGACTGAATTCGAATTTCATGTAGTTGATAATTTCCAAATTCACACGGTCACGCATCTTTGGTCATTACATTAAAATATGACTATCCATATTTTAAAGTTAAACTCAATATTTTAGTTTTAAAAAAAAAATATTGACATTGAAATCTAAACAATTTGATAGTCCAACAACCACCGATGTACCAAATGCATGAATGCGAAAGATTGTCGTGTGCCGATTGCACACAATAAGACTCCAAATGATTATCTTATACATCAAACATTAGAAGAGGCCAAACTCTCTTCTTTATCATATATGAGACTGATTTTATTACTTTCATGTAAGTAGTTATATTTTTTTTTTAAATAGAAAGCAAATTGGAGAAATTAACTATTTAGACTATAAATATTTTATTTGAATCATCTAAAACCTGTCCATTTATTTTAAGAAAAGCCTTCTTCCTAATATACGTGCCAAAATTCCACACTTCTATTTTCTGTCATTATTTGTTCCACATCCATTAAATTCTTGCATTTTAAATTGTGTTATTTATTTTTATTTTTTTATGGTTATGTAGCAAGAGGTCTTGGAAGCAGAGGCAAGAGAAGCCCTATGGCGTGAGGAGTTGATTGAGGAAATAGAACAAAAAGTTGGAGGGTTGAGAGAAATTGAAGAAGCAGCAAAGAAAGAAGAGGAACTTGTTAAATGATTTTCTACAATAATGCATGCCTTTTAGTTCATCAATTAACCAAGTGATACCTCATTATTATGTATATACATACAAAAGAGTAAATTCTTCTGCTTCAAAATTCAAATGTACTGTTATTAAACTACGGTTTATTTCTTTGAATATGATGTCACAATATAAATCAATGGGCAGGATTTATTTTACTCTTATAATAACTCGAAGGGTTAAGAGGTCTTTACCCCTGTAATATAGATCATTTCTAGTTTTCCCTCCTGTAATTTTTTTTTTATTTACCTCTGTAAAATATTTTTGTTTTGATTTACCCCCTAATAGGCCAAACAAAAATGAAAATTTTTAAAATAAATAAATAAAATTATTTTTTTTTTCAAAACAATTTTTTTTTACAGGGGTAAATAAAAAAAATTACAGGAGGAAAAACCAAAAATAACCTATATTACAAGGGATAAAGACCTATTAACCCTAACTCGAATATATTATTCAAGATTTACTTACTAATCTTCGTGCAACCAACCAGCACCATGTAAATAAATGATCATTGTAACACCCACTTTTGGGAGACACTTCTTTCAACGCAAGTTAATGCCAAAGTTTTTAAAATAATTTGTTACGAAAACTGGGCTTAGTTCTTTTCCCACATAACTAACTTGACGCACAAGAATTTTGAACTATATAATTTGAAAAACCTAAAACACAAACCCTAAAAAATCCTTATTTTTTTTTTAGATTTTATAATTCGAATAAAGGGGGTGAGAAGGTTGAAAGATGAGAAAAGAAACACTCTTCTAAGGTATTGCGACATGTTAGATTCCACACTTCTTTGATTTCACCATAAAGGCAATCAAATGAAAATTGGTAATTCTAAGGTATCTTGGAATTTTTTGGCGGTGTCCAGGGTCCGAACATCGGACCTTGCATATATTATGCATTGTGCTTACCAACTGAGCTAGTAGAGTACCGATACTCCGTAGGCAAAATTTGTTTAACCTTTTAATTTATTTTATTTTAAAATAAATTAATATGAAAAAATATAACATGACATTGAATTATTTGATGAGGGAGCGTACTCGCCAATTTACATGGACACCATTGTTTTCACCATGTAAATTTTGTTATCAAATTCGTGGAGCTCCCAAGCTTGAATTTGGTATCTAACAAATTCTCTAACATTGGTGGTTTCATTTCCCTAACCATGCCTACCAAATATGATAAACCAAAAATGTTTTTGATGAACAAATGAATCAACTAAAGGAAAATTTTGAATCCTTAATGTGTTAGAGATGCCAAAGATCAAATCAATTATGTAACCAATTTTAGAATTAATAAATATTCATTATCTTGTTTATTGTTTAGTGAAATAGTTAATTTGATAATGTCCTTGATTAAAACTATAGACTTGTTATCATGATAGAGATTATGATAATGAGAAACAACTCTTTTATTATTTTTAATTTAAATTGTTCTTGATCGTATGATTGTTGTGAATAGGACACCAATAATTCGGATAGAACAATATATATGTGATAGTCTTTATTGGATAAAGATTAATAAGTCTCATTTATTAAATTACATATATAGATGATGCATATAGAGATTTGATCATTGAACTGACTCAACTGAGAATTTCTAATGGTCGAAATTACCTTAAATTGTCAATAGAAAAGTTCTCAAGAAAGAATATAATAATTTTCTTTGACCTGAGATTGTCATAGTAATTAACATGTTATTTATTATATTTTGATTCTGAACACCTAATATTTTAGGGTGCTAGTTGAAAGGATATTGGATATGATTAAATGCTTGTATAATTAATGACTAATCAAGATGGTATCCGTCAACACTTGGTAATGCGTTTGAACTCTATGATAAAATTAAAACTCTGGCCAGGGAAATTAAATGAAAGAAGAAATGAGTTTCTTAAGTCATATATGTTAACTTATTAGAGTTTGACAATTGTACCATACTCTAGAGTTAACAAGAGTTGTAACGACGGAAGAAAAATATTATGTCGTTCTATTTGGTTCTTGAAAGAAAAATAATACTTCATACTACCTGGACGTTAATGAGTGTTACTAGACGCCTACCTTGATTAATATATTAATTTGATTAATCTATTACCAGTTTAGTATTGAACCTACATGGTCACATACAAACGAGTGTTCTAATTCTTGCTAAAGAATTACTTTATTATTTGATGATTAAATTGAAGAATTTAATTAATCAAAATATAAATTTTCTAAGTGGAATATTATTGTATTTTTTGCTAGTACAAAGAATACAAATAATATATATATATATATATATATATATATATATATATATATATATATATAAAATAAACAAATTGAGCATATTATTTATTGAAAAAGTAAATAAATAAGAAAAGTTCGGTGTACGTTGCATTGGCTATCTATATATGGAAATAAGGCAATTGGTCAATGATTGATCATTTAGAAAGAAAGAAAACGTAGAACATTATATTATATTATATATATATATATATATATATATATATATATATATATATATATATACACACACACACACAAATAAATATATATATATATATAAAAACATATTGGTCAATGGTCATCTTAGTAGAAAAATGGTTTTTCAAATAAATTAGGATTAACAGTGTTAATTGTTTTTATATGGATTGACCATATTAAAAGATCATTAAGATGAGTCAATACATTCTATTTGATAGTAGTGTGTGTTACCTATAAATAGACCTTAAGTAATTTGATCAGGACACACAACACAACTGAATACAAAACACAAATATGCTCTAGTTTTCTTGTTCCACTGCTCAAAAGTTGAAGGTAAGAATTGGTCTCGGTGTGGATACACGTAGAGTCTTCATATCATTGAAGAATTTTGCATGCTTCAAGAATTGATACAAAGGTACATTTTTAGTATCTAATTTATAGTTTTTATAATTTAAACATAAAATAGATCCAAACATTATTCTGTTGCATGTGTTATAAACACTACTTTTACTTCATAACGATGTTGTGATTAGACATTTTTCTTCAACAAATGATACTCACGTCTTCATAACTAGGCTCCAAATTCGTCACTAGCCACTCCTCCCAACACCCACTTGAACCAAAACTCCTAAAGGTCACCTTCCTTACATTTTATGGTTCCAATCCATTGAATGATCTTTCTGACGGCGCGTTATATTCAACTATCACCGTCACCACTCCATCAGACGCTCACTTACGTTCTGTTCTTCATGATAAGAAGTGATCTTGCTAGGTACAAGTGGTTACACGCTAATCACCTTCTTTCTACTTGGGAGGATCTGTTTTAATTGTATAGACAAATAGGTGGTGGGTTAGCATTTCAAAACATGATAATTCATATTTACTTTCCCCCTTTTTTTTATCAAAATATTTAACTTCATTTGAGACGAAAAACAATGTGAAGTTAAACCATAACAAAGCTAATATCAAATGTAAAACATAGTAAAATATGAGAGAGAGAGAGAGAGAGAGATGGTATGTTTATATTGGTTCATCATCAATGCGATAGTTAGTCCAATCCACGTCCAAAGGGACTTTGCCGTCTCCACAAGAGAGACTTCCTTCACTGTAACTCGTGAGTAAAATACTTAAAACATCCATCCCAAGATTTCACTGCATCAACTTTTTCTAAGTCTATTTCTTCTACCACTTACTAGGTTATCCAACCATGATGGGGCCTTTACCCATAAAGAATATGGCCTTTTATATTTTAAATATATATTCTGTTTATGTATGTTAAGAGTCTCACATCGGACATAACATGACTTGACAATGTGTTTATAAGTGGGCGCAATCCTCACCTCACAAGCCGGTTTTATGGGGTTGTGTGCGCAAACACAATTGCTAAGAATGTAGGTTCTCTACGAAGACAATTACTTTTGTGTGAATCTTTATGGAGCATGAAAACATGATAAAGTATGTTTCATGACTTGAGTTTTTAATTTGTGACATGTTTTATGTTATGATTATGTTTTTGCTTGATCTTATGCAATTTTGGAAACTATGAGATTTGGATAGAACCAAATATGAATTCACCTATAAATAAAATTTTAATGGAGCTTGAGATTCATCAATATTAATTCAAGGAATTTATTTGTCGTTGTTTCAAAAAATTTGCAACAATAGTGCCTTTGGTTGAGATTTTTTTTTTAAAGAACAAATACTAAAGAATGAATAGTGTTTTTTAAGTAATGAGATAATTTTAAAATGTTTAGGATTAGTAAAGAATTATAAAAAGCTAAAAGGGTTTAAACATTCCCTCACCCCACCCACATACACACCCCAAATTATCACAAGGGTCGGGGTGAGCCATGGCCCATCTATGTCTATCGATGGCTACAACACCGATCATAAGGACATCATGACACATGATTCTTTTTTTTTTTTTGACAAATGACACATATGATTCATAACATGTTGCGAATGAGCATTAACAAATCAAACACTAGTCTCTATTTTTTATCAAATTAGAACCTAAAATCTTAATGCATTAAGTATATGAATCATCTTACTTTTATATTATTAACGCTTATGTTTTCACAAAGCTTGTACCAAATTTTTTTTTTTTTAGAGGAGTATACCAACTACCAAGGATCTTAATATGATCTAAACACGGCTACAAATATCGTTACACTTTTTTGTTTGTTGAGAGAACCTCGTTAAACAGAATTAATAAAATCAAATATTTTAACAACACTTGCAATTTTTCTATTTATTATCAACAGAGACTCGCACGTGATACCGCATTGGACAACGCAACATACAAAAAACGCTGGCACTGCTCCAGTTCGGTGTTAGTTATCCTCATAATGAATGCAGAAAATAACGTGGAATGGATAATGTCTTCCTTTTTAGTATTTTCTATTTTACGAAATGAACATGAATATGCAAAATAAAAAAGATAAAAGTATACAATATGATATTCACCAAAAAAGAGTATACAATAATGATGGCTCTTTGCTTAACAAAAAAATAAAATAATGGCTCTTTGAATTAAATGTCAGTTCGATATCTGACTGGTATCTTATATAGTTCTGGATTGAGTGTAAAAACTCGTCTCGTCGGTCTAATACTAATAGGTTAATTAACGTATAATTCTCGTAGTGTAGGACACTGCAGTGGACCTCTTGTACATTTTGGCTCACAAGAGTGCTCATCAAATTACGATCGATCTCTAATGACTTTCCACACTTTGCGTGAGGTATTTAGAGGACTGTTACCAACCACCGGTGGAGCCAGGATTATTAAAAAGTTTGGGCAAAAAAAATATTGAAACATATTTATAGGAATTTATATAAGAAATTGCAAGCAAATAATAAAAAAAATATAAAGAAATTGTCCAATTTATAAAGGTTAATATAAGAAATTCAGAGTAATTTACATAAGAAATTGCAAAAAAATTGGGCCAGAGCCCGACAACTGCTCAGGCTCGTTGGGCCTTAGAACCGCCCCTAGTTACAACGTCTTCGGCTATTAAAGCGTTACTAAAAGACACGTCAGGTACGATCGCAATTTCATCACTATGCAAACACTTTCTTCATCATTTGACTCACTGACTTAAACGTCCAAGTGCTAACTTTTTGTCTAGGTCTATTTCCCTTCGCCAGAGAACAATCGTATTCAAGATATGTTATTACTAAATACTAATATTTCAACATCTTAAGATTATTGTGAAGACGTTGTATAGAAAAGATTGATTTGATTGATAAGAAGTTGATTCATCTTTAATATCGTAAATTCAACTTGCATTGTTAAGATAATGTTGCTTATGCCTTCAAAATTGTGAAGATGGGAAAACTTGGAATCGTGACACGATTTGTGAAGCGTGTCACGATTTCACAATGCCGAGAGCATGTTTTGCAAGGTGTCTGATGTAAGATTTTTACATGTCATAAAACTATTTACACGTAAGTATAATAGGATCGTATCCGCAGGGAGTTGCGTATTTCATAAGTGTTTTCGCAATATTCATCAAGTTAAGTGTTTTGGTATAAATTGTTTGTTTGTGTAAAACTATTGTTCTATTCGACATAAAAGTAAAACGAGAAGAGATAGGGCTATTTCGCTTGGGGTCAGAGACATCAACCAAGCGTAACAGCTGCAATCTCTCAACCAAATAACAGATTCTAGCCTTTTTAAACGATATTATCACAATCACTCGACAATATCATTCGTGTCCAAATGATATCGTTATTTCTTAGGGGTCGTTTAAACATCGATTTCCCAAACATTTAAACGATCACAAAGTCGATTGGGTATTTTAATCGACGATTTCCCAACCGATTAAATTACCCAAAAGCATTAAGTTCTAGATTAAAAGTGATTATCAA
>Ga0228710_1000664_pt1 | contig 46114 bp, 29 predicted proteins | sample MedpolnodulmetaG_FD_177995 | JGI IMG/M metagenome (GOLD analysis project Ga0228710, IMG submission 177995) | Root nodule microbial communities from Medicago polymorpha collected in Santa Monica, California, United States - pink nodules | ecosystem: Host-associated > Plants > Roots > Nodule... | reverse complement strand
AAAAAATTTTTTTTTTTTTTTTTTTTTTTGTCTAGTAGCCTAGTGGCTGGAGCTCACACAATTAAATGTGGAGAAGTGAGGTGTTCGGGGTTCGAACCCCGGTTCTACATAAATTATGCAATGTTCCTGTCAACTGAGCTATGCTCACTGGGACAAATCATTATTATTTTAGAATACATATATTTGTTAAAAAGAATATAGATTTTACAATGTATATGGATAATTCAGTTTTTATTATTTAAATTATAACTAGAAGAAGAAAAAGTTGCTACAATGATAAAAAAAAATTACAAGTTTATAAGATGGAATATGAGTAGATAGCCGGAAGTCCAGCATAAAAATTGCAAAGTGAAAGAAAAATTAATGTAACATATTTATTGTATTTTTGCTTAATCTTCGGCTATTGAAATGCTCTTTTTATGAGTAAGAGTTGGGGAGAATTGACACATCTTGTTATAGTACCGATATTTTAGAACAAGAGGGGCAAAAATGTCGCAAGGTCTACGTTTGAAGTGGCAGTGTTAGGATTAGAAACGAAATGAAGAAAGTTGGTGGAGTGGTGTTTCAATGTTTTTGGACTGAACTACATTAAGAAGTAAAGTACAAATTAATAATACCATAAAATGAGTAGAATAAGATCCGTAATGGAGAGGAAATAGGAGGAACAAGTCAAGGAATGAGAAAATAACGCAAATAAATTAAAAAAACAATTGTATTAAAAAATATAGTAATGTTATCCAGTAAATCATAAATTTACTTCGTAAAATTTAGTTCAATAGAAAATATGAATATTATTATATTAAACATCTTCGGTTGTATTTGAATTTAAGATTGTATAATTGTGTATGTGAGTTTTACATAATGTTTGTTACTTTGTTGACATAAAAAAAAATTTGCAAATTCACATATTTAAATTGTAGGTTAGGAGATTCCTTTTTCTTTTTTTTACAGAGGAGATTCACGTTCTCAAATTTGCTAATTTGAATTATGTCAAACAATTTAATTTCCTGTTAACATGTGGTTTATTTACTAACAAATTAATCTTTAAATTATACATCTTTCGGTCACTATTATAAGCAAAAATTTACATTTTAGATTCATTCAATTAATGATGTATATGATTTTTATTATAGACCACATACATTATTTAATGAATGAATCTAAAATGTTGATTTTTACTTATAATAGTAATCGAAGGGTGTATCATTTATTAATAAATGAATATTTATTATACTATTGTGAAATTAATACTTGCAAGTTATCATAATAATAAAGTTGTTTGATATCATTCAAAATCAAGATCTTTTTTTGTTTGTTCATAAATATCAGAAAAATAGATATTCCACCCTACAAATTCAGAAAGTGAATGGGTGATTTAGGGTAATGTTATCAGAGAGGTGGGAGAGAGAGTGTAGTAAGAGATGAGGTATGGGTCCATCCAAGTGAGGGGAAGCACATGCAAATTGCAAATGCACATGAGTTTTTGTGTGTACTTGTTTCTCAACTTCATTCAACGAGTATGGGTTGGGTTTGCCACTGGGTGTGAGCACCTTCAAGCTTCAACTTCACACAGTGTTTAGTTGATTTGAGTATCACACCAAACGGACATTAGGGATATCCGTTCCTCTTCATATGTAGGAGTATATAATATGTACATGAACCAAATGAAAAGAGTGTTCAATTTTAAGGTGTGAAGAAGCTATTTTAGATTTTATAAACATGTAAAAACTTAGTGGGGTTCCTTTAGGGCATGGGTGGATCACGGTCCACCTATAAAAAAAAATTCTTTTTTTATAGAGGAAGTTATTAAAATATTTTTGATTTTTAAATAAAATTACCTTCCTTCAAACAAAAATAAAACAAATTATATATCTTGTGGCCTATTCTTTTCTCAATTTCAGAACATTTTACTATCATACTTTCAAGTCCTTCGAAATGTGTAGATAATTATTTTTAATTTTTTAAGGTATTAATTTTATTTTATTTTGTGCTTAATGTTTATTAAAACATAATTTTAGTGTATATAAATTATAGTTTCTTTTAGTGGTCCATCCTAATTTTTTTTTTCTATCTGACTCTACCATCAAAACAGCTTGTAAATAAGGTCAACAATAAAAGCTAACTTGTAAGTTTTAACTTTGTAGAACTGGAAAAGAGTTGGATATTAAAAATAAGGCTTAATGAATTTTCAAGTTTCATTTTTGTCCTCTAATTAATAAAAATTACATTTTGATCTCTCAAATATGCTTCCGTCAGCCGATTCGGTCCCTCTGTTAATTTTTAACTTATAACGTCTTAGGTAACCAACATTGAAGGTGTCCACCGTAGACCCTATTAACTTATTTAATTTTATCCCTTTGATCATTTTGAAGAAAAATAGACCCTTAGATTATGCAACACTATTGAATCTAATAATGACTCATCAACACATGATTTTTCTTTCCTTTTCTTCATCTTCTTCCTTCTATTTTTTCTTCGTCTTCATCCATCCATCTTTATACACATTCAAACTTGAAATGAAACTTGGAAATTAATTAAGGGACCAAATATCCAATTAAGCCTAAAAATTAAATAAAAAATTTAAGAACTAATGAGTTAGAAAAATGAAGATTGAAAGAATTCAATAGACAATGTTTAGGTAAATTATTTGATTTCTTTTTTGAAAAATTTACGTAAGATCACAGTATCTTTATCAAAGATAGAGAAGACCTTAAAGTTTAAAAAATACTAATAAAAAAAACTACTGCAATTAACCTCGGAAAAATTGACGAGAATTTGAACTCTAACTTCTGCATCTAAGACTTATTTGTTTAATACTAGACAAAATCTTTGGAGTTTGAAATTTTTTGATCATGCACTTGCTCCATATAAGTGTTCAAAGGAAAAAAAAGAAATTAAAAAAGGTATATTACGGTTGTTAAAAATGTTATGTTATGATTGTTTAAAAAGTTATGTTATGTTATGGTTGTCTAACCCAATCCAAGGGATTGTTTGGATAAAAAAATTATTTGCAATTTGTAACACAAGCGTTCATCATAATAAACACTTGTTTCGATGGGCCAATGAAGCTTATATCCAGAGTTGGGCTGGGCCGGGTAACAAACGCATTTTGCTAGATTTAGTTATTAGGGTTGTCGATATTCATTCATTGATCGCGTTTTCAGATATAGTTCGTTTTCTATCCTTTTCCTCCCTCGTTCGCTTTTAGAATTGTTTACATATCTATCTACGCATGCGTGCGACCTTATTAATTTTGCTGAAGGTATTTTCATTTTAGTTATTCATATTCTTTTGCCTTTGATGAATTGAGAAATTGATTGAATCAAACCCTAAATATTCGAATTTGTTATTTAATGGTTGGAAATATTCAATCAAATCTTGTCGGATTAGGGTTTAAAACCTTTGAATTAGGGCTTCTTTTTTTAAGAATTTTGATAGTTCATATTTCCAGCTGCAGCCGATCGAGTGTATCATGTCAGATGAGGAAATAGATGAAGCGCCTGATACGGGTAAACTCAATTCTATGTTCTTTGCATTTCAATTAACATGCATTTCTTTTTGCTTTCCTATTTTATGATCAACCCTAGTTTATTTTTTCATGTTCTGTCTCTCTTCTATTTTGCTGTATATTAATACAACAAGCTCACCCTTTGCTTTTCTCATTCACCAAAGCAGAGGATTTTGATGATGATTTTTTGCTTCGGGATAAAGATGCTACATTCGTAGTAGAAAGCCCTGTAAAGGATTATTGGTCATGGGAATGTGATCCTAAAGACTTAGAGGCAAGTAATGCTTTTAATACAAGGTTCACAAATTTAGTAGTTTCTATGTGCATATTTATTTGCATTCTTAAGTATATCAATCTCTATACTTGCAGAAGAAAGATGAAGTGAACAAGGTTAGCAAGGCCGTGAGAAGGCAAGATATAATAGCACACTATGACTTTCAGCGAAACAGAGCTTTAGCTAAGCTGGAGGAGGAAGATTCGGACGATGAATGGTTCGTGGCAAACCCTTTAGCTAACCAGAAGAAGGAAGAGGCGGAGGCTGGTAAAAGAAGAGGGAAAAAGAGAAAGAATGACGATTATTGAATGTTGGATTAGTTACTAATAAAGTACTTTCAATCAAAGGTTGGAATCATGTGTGTTATGCTATGTGTTTAATTTGCTAGGCTCTATGTTGGATTGTACTTCCTGCAACAGATATCAAGCAATTGAAAGTCAGAAATAAAATGTTTATGACTAATTTTGTTAAATGAATTGATTAGTGCCAACTATATCAACAATATATATATATCGTATTGAAAGTCAAACTACGAAAACTAGATAGTTAAGCGTGTTTGACTAAAAAGTTTATCAAGCAGTCCAAGAATAATACAAGGAACCTCCTATCTCGTTTAAAAAAATAGGTGAAAATCACCTTTATCACAATGACAACAGTGTAGTATAGAACTTTGAGTCTGCAGCTCCTTATGTGTAGTTATAGAGCATGTTGGACCTTAATATAAGGGAATGCTGTTTGTTGGACTTACTCCAAACGTCCACGTCTTCTACGCAATAATTTATTTTACTGATGATGTTTATGATTGATAACGTTACCAGCCTGTGCACACAAGATCGATCAGATCCGGTTCCAACAAGTTATTCAACTTGAAGCTTCATTTTACAGCCATTCCGCTAGCTGTAACTAAAAAAGGATTGGTGCATAATCTGATATAGGTGAGACAAATACGTTCAACTAATTTTGTGCTGCATCTTATTTGTGTCATTCAGCTAATTTATTTTACTCTAATATTTTGGAAATTATATACATGCATTGATACATGTGTAGTTTTTATGCTGCATTTAAACACTCGTACGTTTTCTATTTCAATACTTATATAATGATCCAATCTTTCCCTCTGTTTTATTGTCATTTTCAGCATATTTTTGTTTTAAACTGATGAATTTTGTGATATTTGATCATTATTTCTTTGCTACAGTGCAAGTTTATTCTCTTGTTTGTTTTTTGTGAAGCTGAGAAACATTCTATAGCTTACTTTATCATTGACAACTTTTTGTTTAACCTGAATTTATTTTTGTGGTGGATAATTTGTTTTTGATTGATTATGTTGTTTTTTTGAGCAATTTATTAAAAAGAAATAAGATATGCCAATTGACCGAAAAGTACAAGAAAGTATTAACCCATAGCAACAAGAGAATACAAGAATGATGATCTAAAACCACAAATAGCTAAATGACAAGACAAAATTACCAATCCCTCTCGAACACAACAAAAATACCAAAGTACAAACAGTCGAATAACTCTGGCAGCAAAATTAGTGAGACCTTGTTGTTATTGTTAATATGATCCACACGATTCCACTTATCATCTTCCTAAACCGTCCACATTTCAAATTGAGCAAAAGTATGTGATCAGTTTCTATCATGAACTCGGAAACTCTCTGACATACATGGGACTGTTTATTGCCATTGATGAATACTATAGGCCTAAACTTGAGCTCGGTAGGGTGCTCATCTGTCAGTTCTATAACAAGACATAGAGAAATAGCGGGGAATTTGTTGTGAAACCAGAAAGACATTGACCCTCCTCTTGTACTATGCGAAAATTACTCTGGAATTTTTTTTTCCTTGCCAAACAAACATTTTGTTTCCAGCCTCTACCCATCCTTGTCAGTCATAAGTATATAACTGTTAGAAGTCCACTAAAATCATTGTGGCATCCATATGAATTGACACAAATTTATTAGGAACGGATTTTACTGATCATAATAAAAGTGAAGACTTTTAGTCTAGAAAATTTGACGGATGGCTGTTAATCATGAGAGGAGTCTTGGCTATTGGACAATCCGCAGAATCCATATAATTGAAGTTCCGCAACATTTTTCTGTAATTTGGGGAGATAGTATATCAGGTTTATTTCAAATAGTATCATAGTTCCAATCTGAGAATGGTGGGTATTGCACCTTGAAGTTGATCTAAGAACTGCACGTGGGTTGTTCAGGAATGGAGAGGCATATTCTTGAAGAATTGCAAAGAGAGCTTGTGATTTACAGGAGGGAACTCAAGGAGAAACGTATGAAGATACCAACATTTAACAGAGAGAAGAAGGCTCGAGACGCCCGTGAAAGAGAGACCAATGGATCAGGGCAGTAGTACTCGGAAGACCAGTCCTTCGAAGACCGGAAGATCTGCATTAGACTCTGAAGAACAGAAGACCCAGAATCCTCGTCAGATTTGTCCTCTTTTGTAGTTATCTCTATCAAAACTCTGATAGTACAGTTTGTCTTCTTCTGACCACATGTAGAAAAAAACAAAGAACTACAAGGACAAAGAGAATGAAGGGGTAATTCCAGTTTCAACAAAGGAATTTTGAACGTTTAATTAGCAGCATTATCCATATCAGGTAATGACCCAACGTCCTTGATTTGAAGCTTTTCAACGACTCTTAATGCGCTAACACTCTTCTTAAACGTCTCTCAAATCCTTGCCTATATAAGGAGCTAAAGACTTGAAAAAATAGTAGACTCTGTTATTTTTATCGTGCCCTTACTCTGTCAAATCAAAAAGCGCATAGAACACTTAAGAATTTCTTATCAAAGTTTGTATCTTAGAAATTCTAAGTATTAGAGTATGTTTTGTTTAGTATTGTTTACACCTCTAATTGTATATCAAGTGTAAGAACAAATATGATTATTTGTAAACATATAGAAGTCTCTTTCAGTTGTGATTGAACATTGAGAGTTTCTTGCTTGTGTGCTTGAATATTTGGAAGTCTCTTGGTTGTGTCCTTGAGCATTTGTAATCTTGTGCGATTATAGTGGAAACCCCTTAGAAGTGCAAGAAGATTGGACTACTCTTGGATTGTTGGAGGAACCAGTATAATTGCTTGTGTCTACTCTCTCTCTCCCTCCCTCTATTATCTTTGTGTTTATCTTACTCCGCTGCAAACAGATTCTGAACTTGACTCAAACTCTGAACTTATTCAGACTCTGACTAGTGCAAACACTTAGAAAAAGAAAGGAAAATTCAACACAATTCAACCCCCCTCTTGTGTTTTTCTCACCTTCATGCTAATCTTACGGAAAACCCTTATTTATAGGGAAATTATGCTCTCGATTTACGTTATACAAAGTTTTAAATCATAAGGTAAAAGGTTTCCCCTTAACGAGCTTTAAATTCCTCAGCGCAGAGACTCTTGGGTGCTAACAGCCTTGATGAAAGTTGCAGCACCATAGCGATGCAAACACCCTCAGATGATAACACTTCTTAAAAACAAAGAGTCAGTAAGACACACCTCACTAACCGGTAAAACAATGTTGCACCACGTACACAATAACTAAAGTGTTGCGATATATAGGCTAAGGATTCTGATCACGTGCATGCAAATGAATTCTAGAGGACACCTCCAACTTCAATGTCATGCATGCACTACAAACACTTGTCAACTTTTGGACAGCTCAAATGAAATACCAAAACAAGTTCATTTTATTATATAAATGCACATGTTAAATTTTTTTTTTTTTTTTTAACACTAAACTTACCATGCCATTGATTAATCGATTATCCTCATCACATGGCTCCATTAATGAGTACAATCACATAGTACAAGTCCAAAAGGTGTGTGAAAAAATTGGATAATGGATGAAACAAAACCAGCGTGAGTTAACTCACGCTGGGTTTTAGTGTGTATTTTTTCGCGTGACTTAACTCACGCAAATTTAACACTAGCATGAGTTAACTCATGTAGCGTGAGTTAACATACGTAGGGGTATTTTGGTCATTTACTTTGGGAATGAGCAAAACTGTTTGGGTAAAGAGCAGAATTCCATGAGAACCCAGTTTCCGGTCCTCTTAACCCAGCTACACTTAATCCTATTGATTCTCTTCATCTTCTCCAAACAAGACCTTAAGATTTCCCCCAATACACTCTAGGAAGCTTTCCAGTGTTGATACTATCTATAATAAGCTTAGAGTCTGATTTAATAGTGACATTGTTCCATCTTGAAGCGCAAATCCAATCCAACGCAACATCTACCCCAAGAGCTTCCGCCGTGCTAGCATCTTGCAGAGCTTCCGCTACTCTAGTTGCCACCGCAACGGGTCGTCCATCACTCCGACGAAGAACTAACCCTAGGCCCCAACGACCATCACCAATAAGTATTGATTGCACATAGATACCCCTATTTGGGAGAAAAAGTGGAAGGTGCTTATTGAGATGCTAAAATCAACACCAGCATTTTTTATGGGCTCACACATTTTAATATTAAAATAAATATTGCTAAAATGTAACGATATAGAGCTATTTGTGGGACTCATTTGGATCTTTTTTAGAAGTGTTAAGTTGGAGAGATTGCGTGCTTATTACGTATTAGTATTAAAAAATATAAATAAATTACATGTATATGTGTAACCCACTTAAGTATCCAAAAGTGAGTGTCTATATTGTAGATGCTCTTATTAAGATCTTCTCCATTTATTGTTCTCTCATATTCATATCATTTAGAGAGATATAGACACAAAAAAAATTCGAAAAACTAATAAGTAATTAATGATGGTGACACTCACTTAATAGTAGGACCCACTACCTATTTTATGTGTCTATCTCTCTCCAAATTGTATCCTCCATTTATTATTCTCTCATATTCATGTCATTTAGGAGATATCCATTTCTTCCATTTAGAAAGAGAAAAACATAAATAAAAAAAATATTATAAAATAATTAATAGTGGACGAAACCCACTTAGTGATATTATCTACTTTTGTATCTATCTCTCTCTAATTTTTGTATTCTCCATCCTATCTATCTTGTCTTATAGGGTGTTTTTGTTTGTTTCAAGAGTAATGTAGACGTTGCGGATCAAATCCAGGACGAAACACCTAAATGCATTTTGTTTTACCACTACACTTTTGCAACACACCAGTTGAAAGAGGTGGTTTAAAATAATACTCCATTCGTCTCAACAAAGTTCTGATCAAAACATCAAAAAGATGTTTCCTTAGGCACTCCTTGTATAGGGACCAAAACTTTTTTTAATACTAGACGTCTCAAATTATACGTCTTTCTAAAAAAAAAAGATGTTTGTCGTAAATTATATGTCATTTCACAATATCAAGTAATCATTAATGTTTATTTTTCTATTATGTCTTTCACTATTTACTTATTACTTTATCTTTTTCCAATTCTTTTAATTTATGTTTTTCATACTATCAATAAATGATATTTTTGTAATAAAACTCACGATTAATATTTTTTTACAACAATAACAATATTTCTTTTTTGTTTTTGTCAAATAGCTTAGTATCTAAAATTCACTTTTTAAAATGAAAAAATGGAGTATCCAGGTTTAAAGTCACATTTAACACTGTATTTTCCGTGCCAAATAAATTAAGTGACGCAAGAAGTATATTTCTTTGAGTTTTTCTATCACTACAAATTTACACATCTTAAGAAATTTATAATAGTAACTTTGCATTCAAACTTATATACTTCTTTTGTTTTCCAATAAGAACTTATTATTTTTAGTTGTTTAACACATGTGAGGCAAACCCTTCTTATTTAATGGAGAATTGCTAAAGTCAAGTATAGTTTGGGAGTGGTAAATACGAAAGCAAGTAAGAGAAACCGGTATTTTCAACCTCTCTTGTTAAACTTTATGTTGCAACCGTTGACTCTGAGCAGTGTTAGAAACTCCATTGATCTATCTAATGGGTGGGCGAGGTTCCTTCACCTACGACGTGTATCTAAACTTCAGAGGTGAAGATACACGATACGGTTTTACTTCACATCTCTTCCATGCTCTCATTCAAAGAGGAATCAACACTTTCTTTGACGACAAAGGAGACGAAACCACTTCATCATCACTTGTCAATGCAATCAAACAATCAAGGATTTCCATCATTATTCTCTCTAAGAACTACGCTTTTTCTTCCTTTTGTTTGAAGGAACTCACTGCGATCCTAGGCTGCTTTGAAGAGAAGGATATAAAGAATGGTCAGTTTGTGTTCCCGGTTTTTTATGACGTGTATCCTTCTGATGTCCGAAACTGCAAAGGAAGTTACGGTGAGGCATTGGCTAAGCATGAACACCCGTTCAAGGATGATATCCAGGAGGTTAAAAGATGGAGGTCGGCTCTAGAGATGGCTGCTCAACTCTCCGGCTTTCGTTTCAAGATTGGGTATATTCATTTCTTACTTGTTTGTTATCATAATTTTCCAATTCATTGCATTTCAATTTAGAATTACACTTTTAATTACGTTAATATTTCAAAATAGTTTATGTATTTGTTAAAAGTTGACTAACATGAAGTACCGAGCGCCCAAAAAAAAAGAAAAAAAGAAACCACTACAATTAACCTCGGAAGAATTAACGAGACTTGATTTCTAACTTCCGCATTTAAGACTTTTTTTTTTCTTTTCATACTAGACAAAATCTTTGGAGTTTGATTTTTTTTTTTTTATCATGTACTTGCTCCATAAGCGTTCAAAGTAAAAAAGAAGAAGTTATATTACGGTTGTTAAGAAAATGTTATGTTATGATTGTTTAAAAAGTTCTGTTATGGTTGTCTAAACCAATCCAAGGCCTTGTTTGGATAAAAAAAAACTTATTTGAAATTTTATAACACAAACATTCATCATAATAAACACTTATTTACAAGCTTACGTAAGCGGTTTCCATAGGAAAAGATAAAATAGAGTTAAATTACTTTTGTATGTTATAGGTATTTTTAGGGTTAATACCTTAAATAGCTCTATAATTTATGGTCTAGTAACCGGTTAAAAATTTACCCATTTTAAGGTGAATAGTGAAGAGACTCGGACCCTTGTATATTGTAATGTCATGTCAACTAAGTTATGCTCAAAGGAGGTAAAATGGTGATGATAAATTTTCTTTTTCTGTAAAGATGTTAAGAACCATAAGGTTGAAGTTATACTTTCTTTAACCATTTCGTGTTTTTTGAAGATAACTAGTTACAAACCCATGCTTCGCCCGGGTTAAATAACATATTTTTCAAAAATTTAATTTCGAAGGAGAAATGTTCAAATTACGGAAAATTGTTGGCCTTCATAAATGTCAAAATCAAAGTCACATAAACCAAAAGTTTTAATTTAGATAAATTTCCCTACTTTATGATTCCCTTCAAGGAAATAACAACTACATCTTCAATTCTTTCTCTCAAAAAATATATGCATCAAGCAGAATTAGTGCATTTATTTATTTTTCCAAAAGGTACATACTCTTTCACTTGGACTATATACAAAGAGCACCAACCAAATTTGGATGGGGGACAGGTAGTAGGTAATTTCCGCGCAATAAAAAGTTGTGCATCGAATTTGTGGTAATTATATAGTTAGATATTTATTATTTTCCTGGACTTGCACACCGATACAAAGTTCAAGAACATCAAGGTTCACAATTCAAACTGTCGAAACTAACAGTTGCAAAATAGAAGTTAATAGAAGAACTGCTACTTACATAGGCTGTTTGCATTTAATAAGTAATATCTACACATGCAGGAGAAGCCCTTTGGCATAAGAGTAACTCTCTTAATATTTTGAAGTCTTCACCACAATCGATCGATTTTCATGGTTTGCAAAACTCTTGCATTCTTTAGAATATATCTTCCCAATAGAAGCTCACTTTCTTGGCCAAAGAAATTAAGAATTTGGCAAGTTTTAAGTTGTAATGAAAGGCACTGCGAGACAAATAATGGTTCCACCCAATTAATATATATAAAAAAATGCTATTCTAGGAAATATATACAAAAATCGGAAATAATAAATCCTATTGCCGGGGGCCTATTAATATATATAAAAAAATAAAACAAATCACAAAGGCATTCTAGGAAATAATAAATCGGAAATGATTCCTAAACTTTACAAACCTGATTAAGCTCAACATTTTGAAGGTTAAGGCAGTGCATGAGCACTTGCACCAACAAATTCCAAAAAATTTCAAACCTGGTTTATTTCTATTTGCAAATGCTCCACATTATGAAGTGCTTTCAATGGAAAGTGATAAAAAGTGCTTTCTATTTCACTTGAGAGCTGAGATAGTGGTTCAAAGCTTGATTCCTTGCGGATTTAGATAGTCATGTCAAGGCCTTTTAGAGGGATGGTAACGGGTTTAGTGACATGAGTCTTATACTTCCACAGCTTGAATTCTCCATTCACAAAATCATGGTAACCTCCCAGTAGTGCTAAGTTTTTGTTCCTTATTTCTCTATCAACATATGGATATGTCTTCAGGTTCACTAATGAGTTATTCACCGATTCCTGTGTATATAAAGTGGTGACTAATTAATATTTAAATTTTTGAAGTATGGTTGCTGAATGAAAATTAAGGCATATATAATTACAACTTAATTAGCTAACCATTTCACAGAATTTACATTTATTCCTGTAAGAGTATCTTCTGATCATTGGACAAATGACAGCACAATTAATTACTACACCAAGTATGGTATTATAGATGTGAATTATGTCATGCCAAGCTTGGTATTAGCCATGAAAAAAAACTGCACCTCAGGGTACCTAACCATATAAATATGTGAGTTTAATGCCTTTATATTATTTCATTATGCTTCTACTAATTCATTCATTTTGTTAATATTTTATCAGCCTTGCAAATAAAAAAAAAGATACTCCACCTCTTTAATAGCGCAACACTTTTGAGCAGACCAAATAATCAAATCATGTCATGAAAAAACTAACCAATGACTCATTCAAATTAATGATTCAAAAGGTTATTTTATATATCAAATTAGAACAGAACTCTTGCAGTAAAAGTCTATCAATGGAATTGTATGTTACATACTATGGTTCAATTTGCTAAATTAAGTGAAATTTATGAAAATAATTATTAGTCACACCAATGAGTCATGCACCTTATAACAGATTCAAGATAGCATCAAAATAAGACACTATATCAGACCCATCTTACAAACACCAGAGAAGATAAAAAAAAACAGAAATTCGATTAAGACAAATTCAAATGAGAACCGGTATCATCTCATCCCTTTGAGCCTATAACAGAGGAAGAGTAAGTAAACCAGTCTTCATAATATGGAAATTGCATACAGAGAGAACCTGGACTTACAAAAACATGGCGGCGTTGTGATTAGAGACGCATGAGAAACTTCACATAGTCAGCTAAAATAGAAGAGTTAAAGTTGAAATTAAATTCAAGCATCATAAAAGACCAGAATACATCTTGTGGTAAAGCTATAACAGTCGACTTATAGTAAGTTAGCAAGAAATTAAAGTCAATTCAAACTACCTTAAATACGGCATTACACAACATGTTTGCAAATCAGCAATTCATAGTTGTTCAAGTGAAAAGCACAAGATGAAATATCAAACAGGTAGCTTATCCTCAGCTGATGGTATAAAAAACTTGTAAGGCGGTTCTGGTTTTTCTAGAAGAGACTGTTGGTTAGAAAAAATAAAGTAAATGATAAGAGATAAAACTATTCAAAAGTCGTCAGTTTCAGCTTGGTTTGTGATTTGAAACACAGAGAATGAGAACAACTAATACAGAAAAAGAGCAATTGAAACCACTGCAGCCTGAATCAGAACAACTAATACAATCCCAAGCATGATACTCAAAGCCCCTTGCTAAAAACCCACTATAGAAGAGGTGCAACCAATATACCAAATGAAAACAGCAACTTCTGTTAAACAGAAACGGAGGAAACTCTGCAAGGTTCTTTTCAGCACAAAGAGCCAGAACAATGGCTTTCAGAAAAAGAGCAGAATAGAAACTGTAACAGCTACGACAAGGTACTCCAAACGTGAAAAGAAACTCAGAGTTTGTGGTTGGCAACTCTAACAGTATACAATGCAATGGAGTGCTATAATTCATGTCTTACTATGGAGCAGAACCATCCTTTGGATGACTCATAAGCCTTGATATTCCGCAGCAGCGACTATGTCCAATAACCAAGATGTTCTCCACCTGAAAAATGTAATGATTTTTTTCTTTTAGAAAGATATGGTGAAATTATGAGTATTGATGCAGCCTCATCCACCGTAGAATTAGAGTCAGAAATCTTAATGTGTCATTAACTGTGGAATAGAAATTTAATTATTAAAAACTCTTATAATTTATATAGCAATTCATTTGTTTAGAAAATAGTGAAGTAGACCTGATTAAATGCAGGGTTGTACAAACTTTTTTTTTTTTTTTAATCGGCGAAATATTATTAACCAACAAGCCCGTGCAAGATGCAGGGTTGTACAAACTATGTTAACCTCTTGACATAATAGTAACAGAAATCTGCTAAGATGAATGTCTGGACAATTTCTGAGATAAGAACCATCGACAGCCATAAACCATACCCCAAGGCAACCAACAAATGTCCACGGGTATCTAACACCTGGTGCAAGAAAGAGCATGTTAGTAGAAGGAGACATGCGTCTACAGAATCCAAGCAAGCTACAAAACCAAAGTGTCGATGCAAAAACAACAGCAGTCTTGTACCCAGATGACTATCAATATGATGTAAACTTAAAAGAGTCCGAACACACAAACATTGTAACAGATGGAGTTGCTGCCATGTAATTAGGAGATTACAGATTCGGGTCGTCAAATCAGTATCTTTCACATTACAGACAAGGTAAGACCGTCTTGTCTATTGTAGACTACAACGCATGCACAATGGGAAAAACAACGCTTTAGAGCACAGGTTGCCTTTAAAAAATGGCTTAGCTATACTTATACTATTGAAAAGGAAAGAAAGACTAAAATTTATCAAACAATGTTCATATTCCACTCCTTGATCAACGGGAAAGACAACTCAAAAAATGGTTGGTTATAAATTTGAAACTGTATTAGAGGACTAACTAATGAAAATACAAAAATTTATGAACAGACCTGAAGAACCCAATGAGCACAGCTTAAGAATCTTGGGATGAATAGATAGTAATAAATTATGTTTACGAATAGACTCTATGAATAGCACAGTCTCCCCGATATACAACTTAGCTTCATCTTCAGTCAGTACTTCTTTCGGCATCAGCAACGTCATCATATCTCCACCGGGTAGACACTCCATTATGAGATATAAATACTCGTCATCTTGAAAGGAACAATAAATTTTTACAATGCAATTGCTATCAACTTCTGCAAGAAGGTTCCTTTCAGATTTGAGATATCCAACCTAATTAAAAACACAAAAGCACCTGATAATTAAAAGAAAATAATATTTTCTCAATCTAACACTGATAATTCCAATACCTGTCCTCTACGAAGCATCTCTGATTTAACTCATGGTTTTCGCAAGTTTCGTCATTACTATTATCTCAGTTCCATTATTTAACTCTTTCGCAATGTGAAACTCTGGAGGGAAAAGAAAGACAGCTTTTTTTTCATGTGCATGATCTCTAATCAAATCTGTCATACAATGTGCATTGAATAGGATCCACCAAGAAAATAAGTTCAATAACTTAAACAGACTATTCTTTTGCATGGTAACAGACAATTCATACGAATAGCATTCAATGTATTGTGCTGATTCTGAATTTAAACAATGTCCTCGAGAGCTTATTGAAATAAGCTATGAGTTATATTCATAAGCTATACTTGAGGAGCTTAGGGAAATGAGTTAGAAACAGGTTATGGACATGTCATAAATTGTTTTCATAAGCTCTTACAAACAGTATCACAAGTGCATACACAAGTAGATAAACTCAAATAAACCAATCCAAATAAGCCCTTAAACACAACATGTAACCCCATTCTCCTTCCATCCTTTACCAAATGGTCAAAATAAATTAACTCGATAGAGATTAAACTATTCATACCTTGCAGTTATCCCCAAACTGTTTCCAACATATTTGTCGGATTTTCTATATATTGAGTTTGATCAAGGCAAAAACACATTTCTTTCCAATGAATTTTCCTAATATTTTTACAATATCATCACTTTTCCATTTTTTTCTAATGTCTACCTAATCACAAATTGTATATGACCACATCAAAGTTTTTCATCTCCCATATCTCTTTGCAATCAGGACTACTATGTCTAGTCTAAACATTCAAATTTAACAAACATGTTATATATGTTTTTGGCCCCATGCCATAAATATTTCATCAAATTACCCTATAAGAGTCAAGGTTCATGCTGTACCTAGATAGTAATTGTAAAGTTCAATATGGACATAGAAGCTAAACACACATAAGAAGCAAAACTAATTGAGCAGGAAAAAGCTTAATAAAATTAAAGTACCATAGGGAAAGAAATTTCTCCACAACCAACACTAGTGGTGACCACATGGATTCAGGGATTTTATCTAGCAAGTTGGAGTTATCTATGTTTCCTGCAGAGGAAAATAGCATTTCTATTGTTAGTGAAGGAAATAATGACAACAGGGTTGGAGGTTTTTCTGGTTTCAGTTTGGTGGCTTCTTCAAGAAACTTTTCCATTGTGGGTGAATCGACTCAAACATGTGTAAACAATGAACCTGATAGGCAAAGTGACCTAGAGAAATTTGGCCAAGATGTTTCTGTCAATGATGAATTTGTAATCCTAATTTAAGGTTTATTTCCCCTTCCTCTTCCTCTGGTTGTAGTTTGAGATGCAACAGATCCTTTCCGACCTCTGGTGCTTGGTTTTGAGCTTGATGTTGGCATGGCATCTTCATCATCGCTGAAGGAAACCGGACTATCAGCTCTAGCTGCACTTCGGCCTTGAAAACCCTGTACGGAATAAAGAGATAAGCTAAGAATGAAGGTCATGAATAATATCACCTGCCCAAAACCCTATTTTTTCCATAATTTTCAAATTGCAATAGCAAGTATCAATGTATAATATCATTTGTTGGGTTCACCTCAAAGGACTGAGCACCAGGAGTGAACTGTGAAAATTCCTTGGAGCGCGTCGATCGCTCCTTAACACGTTTGTAGAACAAAAAGAAGAACGATACCAGTCACTGATCATAATTCAGCCATTAAGAAATGACATATCCAGTGAACGGAAAACAAAATGAAATAAACAAAATGAAGATTCATTGATTCCATTAGAAAATCAATATCTTCATTCTCAAATTTCAGAACAAATACTAATGTGATTATTTCAGAGATTGCAACAAAATGATCATGATTCTCGCGCAAAATACCCTTGGATATCAAAAAGAAATGAAGCAATATCTGAGATTTCTGAATTATGGGCTACACAAAATTCAGTATCATTTTGCTTCAGAGAAACAAAGCTGTTTGTATTGCAGTCATTTCAAATCAAGTCCAATATCATTTTATTCACAAAATGGAGATTGTCAAATTCTTCCAAACTCAATTCTCAAATAGAACCTTTTCCACCAAAAACTTGAGATTATACATGACTTTTTCAACTGAGTTTGCTATTTCAACGCAATTTTTTAACATCAAATGAGATAGCAAGCATGTTTTCTCCATCATGCATAATTTGTATATCATTGAAAGATTTATCTATATCACAAAAATTCCATATGCACATGTAAAAGAACTCAATATAAACTATACATTCAATTTCTTTTATATATTTAGTTTCTTTAACATGAATACTATTATTGTCACAAAAAATGATTGAAGGGATGTGTAAAATTACACCCAAAAAAAAAAGGAAGGGATGTGTAAAGTAATTATATAACACGTCATATTATTTAAATTAATATGATAATAATAACATTATAATGGTATAATGAGGTGGAAATTACGTGGGATGTGTAAAATATGGTAACGTTAATCAGATTGTCATTCATTCATAGCGTTTTCTTCTTCTATCTTCTCCCTCCTTCGTTTTGAGATCAAATATTGTTTGCATTTTCACGTTCCTATTGTATCTATCTACGCACGCGCGACATTATTAATTTGCTCAAGGTATTTTCATTTTAGTTGATTCATAATTCTTTTGCCTTTGATGAATTGAGAAATTGATTGAGTGTGTTTTGATTAAATTAAACCCTAAATATTCGAATATGTTCTGTGATGGGTTGGAAACATTCAATCAAATCTTTCTCGGATTAGGGTTTAAAACCTTTGAATTAGGGCTTCTTTTTTCTTTTTTTTAAGAATTTTGATAGTTCATATTTCCAGCTGCAGCCGATCGAGGGTATCATGTCAGATGAGGAAATAGATGGAGTGCCTGAACCGGGTAAACTCAATTCTATGTTCTTTATTGTCTTTGTTGAATATTCATGTATTTAATATGTTCTTTGCATTTCAATTAACATGCATGCATTTCACCCATCTCTCATGATTTTGAACCATACATTTCTTTTGTTTTGACTTACCTGTTATATGATGAATGAATCTGCATACTCTTGTTTGGGAAATCAACCCTAGATTGTTTTTTGATGTTCCGTCTCTCTTCTATTTTGTTGTATATTAATACAACAAGCTCACCCGTTGCTTTTATCATTCACCAAAACAGATATTTTTGATGATTATGGGCTTCAGGATGAAGATAAAGATGCTACATTCATAGTAGAAAGCCCCGTAAAGCTTTATACGTCCTGGGGACGTGATCCTAAATACTTCGAGGCAAGTAATGCTTTTGATACCAGGTTCACAAATTTACTAGTTTCTATGTGCATATTTGAATTCTTAAGTATATCAATCTCTATACTTGCAGAAGAAATATGAAGTGAACAAGATTAGCAAGGCCGCGAGAAGGCGTGATATAATAGCACACTATGAAAATAAGCGAATCAAAGCTTTAGCTAAGCTGGAGGAGGAAGATTCGGACGATGACTGGTTCGTGGTAAACCCTTTAGCTAACCAGAAGAAGGAAGAGTCGGAGGCTGATAAAAGAAGAGGGAAAAAGAGAAAGAATGACGATTATTGAGTGTTGGATTAGTTACTAATAAAGTACTTTCAATCAAAGGTTGGAATCATGTGTGTTATGCTATGTGTTTGGTGGGCTCTATGTTGGATTGTACTTCCTGCATTTTTGTTTATTGTTATTCTTATGTAATATATTAACTAAATTCTGATTTGTATCCAACCATATCAGTTATCAAGGAATTGAAGGTCAGAAATAAAGTGTTTGTGTCTAATTTTGTTTAAGGAATTGATTAGCACCAACATGTTTATTGTACTTTTTCTTATTTTTTGGCTATTGAAATGCTCCTTTTGAGATTAAGAGTTGGGGAGAATTGACACACTTTATTATTACAGTACTAATATATTAGAACAAGAGGGGCAAAAATGACGCAAGGTCTACGTGTGCAGTGACAGTGTTAGGATTAGAAACGAAATGAAGAGAGTTGGTGGAGTGGTGTTCCAATGTTTTTGGACTGAACTACATTAAGAAGTAAACTACAGATTAATAATAGAATAAAATAAATGAGTATGAAGCACATGACTTTTTGTGTATATTTTTGTTTCGTAACTTCATTCGACTTGTATGGGTTGTGTTTGCCAGCAGCTTCAAGGTCGCACCCTGTTTAGTTGATTTGAGTATTGCACCAAACGGACGTCGGGAATATCCGCTCCTCTTCACATGTAGGAGTGGATACATATGTACATGAATCGAATAAAAAGGGTACTTGTGATTTTATGTTTATATGTATATAAAGTATAAACAACTTGTGATTGTTAAAAAAAAAAGAAGATAACTTGTAAGTTTTAACTTTGTTGAACTGTAAAAGATTTGGGGTATTTAAAATATAAAATTAAGAAATACTGGTAAAAAAAATTTCAATTAGCACCCTCTAAAGAACCAGCGAGACTTGAACTTGTAACCTGCGCATATAAGACCTTATTTTTGGACATGACAAAATCTTTAAAGTTTGTAAATTATTTGATTATGTACTTGCTCCATAAATGTTAAAAGTATAAGAGATATGTTCCGAATGTTTAAAATTAAATCTTTGGCCCGTGCGGTAAACATGCTAATTATATTTTTGGAGTAAGGATTTCTCAAAATATTTAATGATATCCAAAAGATATTGATATTATAAAACAGATTGAGATAAAATAATTTTGGGGTTATCAATGTGAAGTAGTCGAGTGATGACAATTGTTTTTTGGCTTAAATATGTTTTTGGTCCCTACATTTTGCTCTCCTTTGACAAATAGTCCTTACATTTCAATAAATGTTTTTAAAATTCCTAAATTTTTCCTCCGTTAGCACAAATAGTCCCTGCTGTCAAATAATTAACGAGAAGTTGATGTGGCAACTAGTGGACCCCATTCTTTTAAGGGCTAAATATGGTTTTGGTCCTTATATTTTGTCTGACTTTGAAGAATAGTCCTTACATTTCAATAAATGTTTTTAAAATCCCTACATTTTTCCACCGCTAACAAAATTGGTCCTTGTCGTCCATTTTCGCTAACCGGACAAATAGAACATGCCACATAGATGCCATCAAGGACATTTTAGTAATTGTCAATAAAGTACAAGGGGATAATTGATTTTTCAACTGCACCTTCTCTCTAATCTTCATCATCTCTCCACGTTTTCTCTATTTCACCCCAACCACCATCAGCCCCACACACCCATTCTCATCCACCACCGTCCTCTCCAACATCAATTTGCTCATATTTGTTCTCACTCTTGTCGCTGCTGGCGACATCCTCTTCTCTCTCACGCTGTGAGGACCAGATCGCAGTTAAAGTTGGAATTTTTGTGAGTAAAGTTTTTGGTAAAGGTGAATTATGCCCCTGCACTTTATTGGAAATGACTAAAATATCCTTGGTGGCATCTATGTGGCATGTTCTGTTTGTCTGGTCAGTGACAATAGACGACAAGGACCAATTTTGTTAACGGTGGAAAAATGTAGGGATTTTAAAAAGATTTATTGAAATATAAGGACTATTCTTCAAAGTCACGCAAAATATAAGGACTCAAAACATATTTAACCCTTAAAAAAATGGTGTCCACTAGCTGTCACGTCTGCTTCTCGTTAATTATTTGACAGCAGAGACTATTTGTGCTATCGGAGGAAAAATGTAGGGATTTTAAAAACATTTATTGAAATGTAAGGACTATTTATCAAAGGAGGACAAAATGTAGGGACCAAAAACATATTTAACCCTTGTTTTTTTATATGTTTTAAGTTGTTTTTAGAATTAATATCTCAAATAACCCTGTAATTTGGCATGAGATCTAAAAATAACTCTTGTAAAATTAAGGGTTAATTAAGTAAATGGTCCCTGTAAATATTCAGAATTTTGTTTTTAATCCCTACAAAATAAAATCGCACTTTTTAGTCCCTATAAAATTTTCCATCAGCATTTTTAGTCCTTATAAAATTTTTCCATCAATATTTTTGGTCCCTAAAATGCTTAAGGAAAATGTCACAGGAACTAAAAAGTGTGATTTTATTTTGTAGGGACTAAAAACAAAATTGTGAATATTTATAAGGACTAAAAATTTAATTAACCCTAAAATTAAAAAGCGCGTATTTAGCCTTTGTAATTTTGGATTCTTTATATTTTACCCTCATTTTGTGAAAAAAGTATTATGGCGAAATATGAAAGTACCCTCTATAAAGTGTTAAAAGGTTTGAAAATAGCCCTTGTTTAACGTTAAAATATGAAGAATCCAAAATTAAATAGATGAGATATGTGTTTTTCATTTGACAGGGGTTATTTTTTTAGACCTCTCCCAAATTACAAGGGCTATTTAAGATATTGACCCTTATTTTTATAAACCATCTTGTTGAACTTGTGGTATTAAGTTGAATAAAGCTTATGAAAAGTGTCATAACTTGTTTTCATAAGACCATCCAAAGAGTCTCACAAAACTTATGTAAGGAGATAAACTCAAATAGGGCAATTCAAATAGACCCTAAATCAAATATATAAATTGAAAACCATGTAAAATCGAACATTAATGAATATCTTGTATCTTCATTTGTGAAGAAAAAAAAGCCATTAAGATTGGATCAAATTTTGAATTCCTTTTTTGAAAATCGAACTAAAACACATAAATTTTAGGGTTAAATATGTTTTTAGTCTCTATAAATATATCAACTTTTCGTTTTAGTCCCTCTAAAATTTTCCTTCAACTTTTAGTTCCTATAAAATTTTCAATCACTACTTTTGGTCCCTATTTTTAAGTTAATTTTAGTATTTATTAATGAAATTGTGCAGATATGTGTATAATATTGTAAAAAACTTTCCCAAAAAAATTAGAATTTTTTAACAAAACATAAATTAAATATCAATTTTTAACCGTCAAAAATATAAAACTTCATATTAAATTCATGTTTTGTTAAAAAAAAATTATTTTTTGGAGTGATTCTTATAATATTATGAATTTTTCTACAAAATTTTATTCAAAAATATGAATTCTACATATGAGTTTACTTTAAAGGAGGGACCAAAAGTGAAGATGGAAAATTTTTAGGGGACTAAAAGTTGAAGGAAAATTTTAGAGGGACTAAAACGAAAAGTTGATATATTTATAGGGACCAAAAACATATTTAACACTAAATTTTACTACGTTTTTTAAGGGATTTGTTTTAAGCCGATGTGCACTCTGAAAACGATATTATGATTTAGCAAGTACGAGATATAGACGTGTTACTTAAGGGTCATGTTTTAAACCATGTATAGATACTAATGCCTAGATATACACGGTTAGGTTTGCTAAAAAGAACACATGGTTATGTTTATATTCATATTCAACTATCCAGCCAGTTATTTATCATTGAATCAATCGACTCTTTTGCTCAGCATGGAAAGTCGATTGAAACCATGGATTTCACGTTGTTTGGCAGACATGGAAACGTACAACAAGGAATATGTGGAGTTATATTTGCATCATAAATGAACCATTAGATGAGAAGTTACCTACAGCTAATCCCAACACAACTTTCTCTATTCTTGTTAAATCGTTATTCACTATTTTATTAACGAACGACTTTTAATCAACTCCGTTTTGAATTTCTGCAAACATAAGAACAAACTGAACTAAAATGCGGTCTCTATGGTTCGATAGAATTCTTTGATAAACCATCATGAACGTATCCCTATGTGTGTGAATACTGAAATTCGCTCTTAATCAACAAACAGAGATATAAATCCAATAAATAAAAACAAAACAAAACAAAAAAAAAGTACAGAGACTAGAGGCATAAGACCTGATCTAATAATTTCACACAAAAAGGAAAATATTTACATTTAAATGTTCGTTCACGTTTTTATCTTTTCCATGGCTAGAATTTTATATTTTTTAAAATATTTTTGGGTTTCCAGGGGACGCACATTATATATTGCACGAGATTTTAGTTACCACAAAATCAAACACATTATAATGGAGAAATTGGAAAGATGTTACAATCACAAAATCTAAGAATATTGAGCTCTTTAATCTCTATGAATGAGCTCATAAAATGGTTTTCAGATGATTTCAAAGGGATGAGCATGGGAATTTTATAATAACTATACAAATAATACTTTGTTAAAATGGGAGGAAAAAAAAACTATGCCAATATTACAAATTAATATTGCACTTTTCGGTTTTTATTTGCAGATGCACAAACTCATGTAGTAAAATTCTAGGATCAGTAAAGCTTCTTCAATACTCCATTCCGGTAAATTGAAGAAAAACTGATAAAATTGACAAAATAAGGTAATAGTTTTAGGGAAGTGGATCTTCCACACCCAAAGCCTCTACGGCTATATAATAGACATAATATCATCGTGACCGGGGTTCGAGCCCCGACCACTCCACTCGTGTGTGAATTTTATTGATTATTTAAGGCATACTTTACATGCACAAAGACCCAATCAAATTTTGTTTTTTGATAGTCACAGCTACCTCATGCTATTTGAAAGGATCCTTAATGAATGTTGATCTCTGCAAAAATCTTTATTTACTTTAAATTTAAACCCACCCTGCAGTTTTCTAACTACAAACAAAACAAATATAAACTTAGTCATTTAGACCAAAAATGTTATGCTTAATTTTACTAAGGTGTTCAGTTATGTCAAAAGACCATGTTGACTTGAGCATATTCTGCTTTCCTTCAGCGGCTTCACCCTTATCCTTTATCTCACTGCTTGAAGCGAATAATTCATCAGCTTTTTCTAATAGCTTTTGAGCATTTTTGTTCAAAGGATCCCAGTTCAATGAATAGGTTGAAAGTGTATCTTCCTTATTCTTGAGATTCAAGACAAGTTGTCGGAGGTCGGTTTCTTTTGTAGCTCGTTGTGCCTTTAAAATGGCAATTTCTGCCTCTAGCTCTTTCTTCCTCTGATTTTCGTCCTTGCTGGCCATATAAGCTTTTTTTATCAAGTTTTTGAGGTCATTTCGTCGATCCTTTCCTGTGACAGTCTCTTGTTGAATTATATCCAATTGCTTCTCAAAATTCTTCAGTTTATTCACAGGGTCAACAGTGGATTGGAATTCTTCGAGTGATGCAAGAGCCTTTTTTTTGAACTCCCCAATAGACTCTTGCACCTCAACTGTCCTTCTACTCAATAGATCCAACAGCTGATGAAGTCGAGACAGTGTTGTAGGATCAGCAGTGGCTTCAGATAAGTCCTTAGCCATTAACAGCTCCAAGTCATTGATAGCCTCTCTAATTGATACAAGAGATGCATTTCCAGAACTCACCCCAGAAGACATGGTTTCCTGGCTATTAACAATGAGTTTTCCATCAACCTGATGATCCATGGGATAATCTGATTGAGAAACTTTAGTATTGGAAGAAGACTCTTCAGATTTCGCCCAAGGAGATATGGTTTCCTGGTCACTATCAGAGAGTTTTATATAACCCTGGTTGAAGGGATCAGCTGAATCAGAACCTCTAGTGTTTAAAGAAGATCCTTGATCAGATTGAATTTTGTCAACTGATACCAATTCAAGTTGGACATCATCACCCTCATGACATGTTTCAATGACCGGAGGGTCATTTTGAATTGTAGTAGCATAAACTTCATCCTTTGGAACACTTCCTGGAGTTTCTCCTTTGACATCCTCCAAAGGCTTCTTAATTGGAAGTATTGGTTGAGGGGCTAAGTTCTTTTCCTTATCAGTCTGCGGAGGTGGAGGTTGGGTCAACGTGAGAATGGGCAAAGGTAGCACCATATTCTGATCTTCATAGGATTTCTCTGTCACATTCTGGAGAAAATTTAAAAAAAGAAAAAAAGAAATGAGAACTTGAGTGAGATAGTAATGGAATAAAAGAGAAAAGAATCAAGAAGAAATTTTAACCTTTGCTATTTTTTGCGGACCCTCAGTTTGGATCACATGTAACTTGTTTTGAGGGGGACTAAATTGGACATCCCCCAGATCACTTGCTAATACATGGATTCCACTAGACCTAGCAACCCGTCTTATTGAGACCTTCTTGTTGGTAATATGATCAGCGTATGAAACGTCCACACGATTCCACTTATCATCTTCAAACACTATGTCCACATCTTCAAACTTCAGCAAAATTATATGATCAGTTTCTATCATGAACTCGTAAACTCTCTGGCATACAGGGGACTGTGTATTATTGATGAATACTTTGGGCCTAAACTTGAGCTCGATACATTGCTCATCTGCCAGCTCTATAACAAGGCACAGAGAAATGGCAGGGAATTTGTTGCAAAACCAGAAAGACATTGACCCTCCTCTTGCACTGCGCGAAAACCATTCTGGAATTTTTTTTCCTGGGGAAACAAACATTTTGTTTCCAGCCTCTACCCATTCCTGTCAATCATAAGTATAGAACTGTTAAAAGTTCGCTAAAATCATTGAGACATCCATATGAATTGACACAAATTTGATAGGAACGGATTTTACTGATCATAATAAAAGTGAAGATTTTAGTCTAGAAAATTTGACGCGTGGTGTTAATCAAGAGAGGAGAGTTTTGGCCATTTGGGAAATGCATGGAATCCAGATAATTGAAGTTCGGCAACATTTTTCTGTAATTTGGGTTATTTCAAATAGTATCACAGTTCCGATTGGGCAATGCACGGAATCCAGATAATTGAAGTTCGGCAACATTTTTCTGGAATTTGGGTTATTTCAAATAGTATCACAGTTCCGATCTTAGAATCGTGGGTATTGCACCTTGAAGTTGATCCAAGAGCTGCACGTGGGTTGTTCAGGAATGGAGAGGCGGATTCTTGAAGAATTGCAGAGAAATCTTGTGAGTTACCGGAGGGAACTCAAGGAGAAATATATGAAGATACCAACATTTAACAGAGACGAGGTTAATTGATACCAACATTTAACAGAGACGGGGTTAATTGATGGCTGAACAACGTCAAACAATATTTTGAGGCCCATTATACTTGAGGAGGAGGAGGAGGAGGAGGAGGAGATATCTAGGGCTGCAAAAGATTTGGAGGGTGTGCTCTTAATGAAGTTACCATAATACATTGTGTGGACATTCAAGAAGCGCTCAAGGAATTCCAACCTTAGTCACAACCCATGGAACCTGTTTGGGATGAGGAAACAGAATGAAAATTGGAATGGAACTATTGTCATCTCAGGGTGAGAGAGGAGTGTCTCAGGTGTTTTATGTGATGTGAAAGTAACGCTCAAGTTGAAGGGAATTTTTTTATCGTATATCGGTAAGACCCTCGATGTTGTACGGGACAGAGTGTAAGGCGGTAAAGAACCAATATGAACATAAGTTAAGTATAGATGAGATGAGGATGTTGCGTTGGATATGTGGTAAGACTAGACAGGATAGAGTTAGATATGACAACATTAGAGAGAGAATTAGAGGTAGCACCTATAGTAGAAAAGATAGTAGAAACTAGACTTGGGTGGTTTGGGCATGTAGAGAGAAAACTTTTGGATTATGTAGTAAGGAGAGTAGATCAGATGGAGAGGATTCAAGTCACTTGAGATAGGAGAAGACCTAGAAAAACTATAAGAGAAACTATTAAGAAGGATCTAGAGATTAATGAGTTGAGAAAGACATGATTTTTAATAGAACACTATGGCGTCGTTTGATTCATGTAGCCGACCCTACTTAGTGGGATAAGGCGTTGTTGTTGTTGGGTTGTTGTGGCGGTCATAAAAATCTAATAAATAGGCATCATGCACTTTAATGTTATGCAAAGTAGCTGTAAGTTAGACTGAGCTACTCAATCAAATCACCAAACTGTCCAGTATATTTTTCTCCTCCAAAGCATCAACCAATCTACATGTCCAGACATTCCAAATACGAGTACAAAGTCAACATAAATACTAAATTAAAAGAGAAAACAAGGATAAAGAGAGAACCTGATTAAATAACATGTTCATACTAGGGGAAGTCAAGGATGTGCAGCTTTTTGCAGAGAAATTATCCAAGTTTTTAGGAAGCCCCTTAATTTCTAAAAGACACCTACAATCATCCAAAATCAGTTCCTTCAGAGAGCAACATTCAGCAGTGCAATCAGGAAGAATTGTGAGGTCTAAGCATCTCAAGAATTTGCATCCTTTCAAAGAAAGTTTTTCTAATTTCCTTGGAATCCCTTTAATTTCTTGTAGTTGGTTGCAATCATCCAGCGTAAGATTCCTCAAAAAGTGACAGTCTTTGATCCATGCATGAAGAGTTGTGAAATTATTCTTCGATAGGTTTAAATCTTTCACATTAGAAAAATGAGTAAGACCTTTTGGAAGGAAGTCAGTGGATATATTGCAGTCTGAGAGAACAAGATGATCCACATTTGAAGACTTGGACGCCATTTCTTTACTTTTGTCTTCTTCAGATAAAACCAACCCTTGACACTCAGAAACATGCATCAAACTTAGTTCTGGCAACATGAAAATGCTACTAGGTAACTGAACCATTCCACACATTTGCAGTTTCAACTTTTGAAGCCGAGTAAGCTTTTGAATTGAAAATGGATATCTTTTTATGAAACTCCCAGTTATACGAAGTTCAGTTATTTTTTCCATGTTCCCTAATATTTCTGGGAAACTCTCAAGAATTGAACAACGTGAAAGATTGAACTGTTCAAGAGAGGTCAATATGATGGGTGGAAAAGTTTTCAGATTCTTGCAACCAGAAGCATCCAATATCTTAAGGTGACCCAGACGTCCAACTGATTCATGAATTTCAGTTAAATTCACACAATCTCTAAATGACAGTGTTTCTAAATTTTCGACACGAGATACATCAGGTATCTGAGTTATAGATTCACTGTTGCTAAAATTCAAAATTCTCAAATTTGTGAATGCCTACAAAAAATAAAAAATAAAAACATTAAAGAGAAAAATGAATCAATAATCATAGGAAATTAATGTGAATTTAATTATAAAATGATATACACAGGTACAGACTTGCCTGGATTGGTTCACATGACTCTAAATGGCTATCAGGCAACTCAAGTACGGAAAGTTTCATTGGATAAAAATAACATGGTAAAGATGGTGAATGATATCCTTGCCATTTCAAAACTCTTAAACTATCTGGAAGATGTGTGGGGCCTGTGGAAAAACGACCATTTCGAATAATAAGTGTTTTGAGTTTGTCCATCTTCTTGAAGGCCTCACCATCCCAATTCACTACTTCGCCATTGGTTCCTTGCAAGTGTGCTTCATCTTTGGGAAAATCCAGAATTAAGATATGAATATTGCTAGTTCCCTTTTAAGAAAGTCACCAGTCAATAACAATATATGAATATATTGGGAACATATATATCAGACAAATTGCAAATTGATAACATATTGTGAAGATAAAAATGACCAATTGTGAATTGATACTGTCAACAGAATATTAGAAAAGATGGATAAATAAAAATACATCAAGTGTAGTATAATTATAAGAGAAAAACCAAAACTACAAACGAAAACTCAAACGAACAAAAGCTGTCTTACTCACGTTATTTTGTTCTAAAACTTGGACTACTTCTTCCCAAAACCATAACCTACTACGTTTCGCAGGCTCTTGTGATTCTTGCCGCACGATGTCTCTGCCCATGTCCCGTATCAATTGATGTAATGTCACAAGATAATCATCAATTTTTATGAGAGACTTTTCAATCAATGATTCAATACTAAGTCTCATAGGTGAACCATGATGAGCATGTAGAATATTTTCAACATCGGACAATTTATATCCTTCGAAACAGCAAGCAATGTCAAGAAAAACTTTCTTCTCATCTTCATCCAAGGAAACATAGCTTACTTTAAGAATGTCATCGATCTCTTTATCTGTATATTTGTCATACTGATCTAATGTAAGCATGCATTCTTCTTCCCCTTTTCTAAACAAGTTGGAACCTATTACTTCCAAAGCCAATGGAAGCCTGGAAGCATAACGCATTGCACGGTCTAAAATGGTGGTATACCTTGTATCAGCTTTGTCAACTTTGAAAGCATTCCAAGTAAGCAATTGACGAGCTTCATAGTCACTCAACTCCTCCACATCATATGTTACGTTAACATTGTGCTTCCTTAGTAAGCCACTGTCGCGTGTTGTAATGATAACTCTGCTACCCAAACACAACCAATTAGGTTCTCCAACAATAGCTTGCAACTGTCCCGTTTGGTCAACATCATCCAGAACCAAAAGAACCTTTTTGCCACAGAGCCTTCTCTCCATTGTTGACTTTCCATTACTCAAGTTTCCCAACGTGATCTCGTCTCTGAATATCTCTGAGAGAACCCTCTCCTGGAGATGTACTAAGCCATATTTATCTGAATTCTCTCTCACATTTTCGAGAAAACAACAGAAACCATCAAATTGATCACTAATGGAATTATATACTGCTCGGGCAATTGTACTTTTTCCTATACCACCAGTTCCCCATATACCTATCATGTGGACTACGTCATCAGACCCATGATTCAGATGTGACATTACTTTATCCATTCGAGGCTTCAATCCAACTGGATAATTTGCAACATGTAAAAGTCTACGATTAATCTTTTGGGAAACTTCCTTAAGGATACGCTCAATCAAAAGATACTCATACCCATCCCTGCAAAACAGCAAAAATACTATGTGCATGTCAAGTCAAATAAAATGCATCATATCTACAGTTTCATACTTATCATTACAAATTGAATGTAAAGACTATTATAAAACTGAATCAAAGAATAAATGCTCTCAACATTGAATCTATCCCATTCTCCAAGAATGATTAACAAATACTCTCTCTGGTTTCATATATAAGCAAAAATTCATTTTCTTCAGATTCATTGAATAATTAATGTATTAGGTTTGTAATAAAGACATATGCATCATTTATTCAATGAACATGTTAAAAAAGAATCTTTGCTTGTACTCCTAAAGAGTAAAATTTGCTTATAATTGGAGGGAGTATATGAAATCGTAGAGAGTAAAATGGAAGTATTTATACAGAAATGAGATCACAAACACTAGTGCATTGTATAACCAGTTATGAGAAATTAATTAACAAATATACCCGATTTTGAAAGTGTAGCCGGCAATTTCAGCCGTCTTCTCAAGTGCTGCCTTGTGTAGTGAAGTCCTCCACTTGTCGACCAACTCCATGTCATTCTTAAATCTCTCCTCATGCTTGGCCAGTGCTTCTCCAAAACTACCTCGGCAGTGTCGGACATTAGAAGGATCCACGTCATAAAAAACCGGTAAAAACAAACGATTAGTTTTGTTATTCTCATAGCAGTCGAGGATCGCGGTGAGTTCCTTCAAACAAAAGGAAGAAAAAGCATAGTTCTTAGACAGAACAACGATAGAGATTCTAGATTCTTCAATTGACTTGAGAAGTTTTGGAGTGATTTCCTCTCCTTTTCGAATCTCCTTGTCGTCAAAGAATGTGTGGATTCCTCTTTGATTCAGAGCATTGTACAGATTTCCCGTGAAACTATATCTCGTATCTTCACCTCTGAAGCTGAGGAACACATCGTAGTTAAAGGAAGCTCGGCCAGGCATTTTCTTTCTCCGATCCGAACTGCTAAGTCAACGTAACAAGTAGAATGATTGAAACCTGTTTTTTTTTTTTTTTTAAGAATGATTGAAGCATGTTGATAATGATATTTTTATGACACAATCTACCGAGTCTCTCTCTATATCTCTACCCACCAACGGAGAAGTCCCTTAAAAAAAAATAAAAAAGAAAAGAAAAAAAAAATAGATAGACTCACACCCTTAATGTGTACATTGTAACTCTGTAAACCTCGAATGCAATAAATCTTGCAAATAAATCATAAAGTTTAGATGTCACATCTTTATTTTTTCAAAACATGCATAAATTCAGTTTCATTAAAACTCGCAGCGGAAAATCATCATACATAAATATCTATGCAACATGTAATAATCCTCAAATACATGAATAATAAAATCTCAACATCATGTTTAAGGAGGTTTCAAATACATACAACAGTCTCAGCAAATGAATCCAACACGGATAATGACAGAAATGTAAAAGTCTCACACCCTACATCAAAGCCTAACTAGACTCCAAACAACAAAAGAGAGGTAGCTCCAAGCTAGTCCTCAAGTACTCACAGCCAATAAGAAAATCAGCCATGCACACCATCTACTCATTCATAAAAATAAGTAGCATTCAAGGATTTCAAGTAAATATACATGCGCATATTCAACGTTCCTAGAATACTAACATCATGTGAAAAATTATCATACTCTAATCATAGCATATCAAGCATATTCATCTTTAAGATCGAGTAAATAAACTCTTAATCAAGTCATCCAACAATGCATCATCACATCAACTTTAATATCTCGAGTATACTAGCATAACCAACAATGTATACAAGTACATAATTTCATAACATCACAACATTTACCAATGCACGTAATCACATAATCGCATAATAAGTATGTCACATTTCACCAAACTCAAATGCATGCAATGTTCTAGACACCTCTACATGCATGTGATACCAATTTTTGAATTCGGAGATAACTATTATCGATCGATCCACCAACGTAATAAACACCAGCAATTACGTTCTTAACCAACTAACGTAATAAACACCACATATTACATTCTTCACCAAAAGCTCAACATGACTATGAATGCATGGACTTTCAAGTAAAGACTCGACAATGCACAATCACAAACTATATATTATACAATTTACACCATCATATAATATCTTCACCAAACACCACCATTTGCATTATCAAGTATTTACATTCATACAATCAACAAGTCATAATCAACAAAAGAGCCATCATCACCACAAGGGAACACCATCGTTTCACATAACACATTTTGCATAATAGACGGACAACCAACCACTTCATGATAACCAACATATTAAACACCCAACAATCATTGATTCATTCTTATTTCATCATATTATCATGAATTCAACGTCATTTGCAAGTTATTCGATCATAAAACCTCATTTTGACAAAGTTCATATATTTTCGCAAAATCGCCTATTTTCAATTTTATCAGCAAAAATTAGGATTCCAGGTTCTTAAACATCATCAAAACATCTCTACATATCATCTAATCATCAAGATTAATCAATCATAGCATAATCGTTTCACAAAGTTCATTTGTTTCTCAAAATTCTCAAAGTTCGTCTCCTTTCTTTTCATTCTTCAAAGCTAAATCATTTCCAATATAAAGTTATGTTAAACCACTCCTAGAAGTTCAATTACACTTCGCATAATTAGGATTAGGCTTTTGGGATCCATTGGTATGTCAAAAAGACCTTCAAAAAGTGAAAAATCGGAGTTTACGCGCATAGGGGGGTTGGCACGGTCGTGCCACCCAATGTCGAGAATACACGCACAGCTGTGCCGCAGGGGCGCACGGTCGTGCCACCTTGACAGGTGATTTTTTTTATTTTTCCTCCGCGCGTTTTCATGCGAAAAATTCTATTTTCAAAACCGTTTTCGACCTCGTTTTTGCCAAACTCGTCCCAAACACTTAGACCATTTATACTCACTTAAAAACATTGTTTCCTAACTCAAAACAACTTAATTCAACTCACCCCAAAATGACTTATTTCACAAAAGTGCTTAAACCCCAAAATTTTGTTTTACTTTTGGTGCCTAATGAATATAATTTTGACATGTTTTTGACATTTTTTGAACATAATATGAATATATAAATGTGAATATAATGAACAGACACAACACATGTATAATTTAAACATAAAAGAGTTATAATCTTGACATTCACATGAATATAAAGTGACCATTAAGGATAAAAAAAACAAAATAAAAAATTGTGAGGATGAAAACATTCAATTTAATTTTTTAGGGACTAAAATCAAAATTCGTTATATTTATAGAGACGAAAAATTATTTTTAATTATAAAACTATTTCTATCCAAAAAAAAATTATATTATATTTAATTGATATCGGTTGAACATCAGTCTTTAACTAGTGTCTTACACCGGTTCAACATTTGATCCGATTTTTATTTGACTTATATGCACTTTTGGCCCCCTATGTTTACCATCATAGCAATTTTGGTCCCCTAACAAAAAAAATGCAATTTTGACTCCCTAATTTTGCCATGTTGAGAAAATATGCTCTTTTGGCCCCCTATCTTTACAAAAAAGTTGCGATTATTGCCCTTTTTTGGGACACGTGGCGGCTTCTCAGGCAACATGACAAAATTAGAGGGTCAAAATTGCATTTTGTTTGTTAGTTGACCAAAATTGCTACGACGGCAAACATAAAGGGCCAAATGTGCGTTTAAGCCTTTTTATTTTATTTTTGAAATGAACATTTGATCCGATTTTGATTAGAATACTGCTCTTCTTCCAACAATTTTTGCTCGCTCCCAACTGAACTTCCGAAAATACCCCTGCGTGAGTTAACTCATGCAGGTGTTAAACGCTGTGTGACTATGTCACGCTGCGTGACTTAAGTCACGTTGAAAAAACCCCAATATTTTCACCATTCATTTCTTCTCCATAGCATCGATGAATATGAGCAAGGAGGAGAACAACAAGTTTTGCAGTCCTAAAATAATTGAGAAAGAGGAAGAGAGAGCCAAGTAGTGGACGAAATATAATAATTCAATTGTTGATATCATGTTGAATTCTGTTGCATATTAATAAATGAAAATGTTAACAAGTGCCCTAAGGGCACTTGATAAAAAGTTTAAAATAGAAACTTTGTCTTGAAATTTGTGTATTCAACACATTCAAACATTAAAAAGTAACTTTTTCTACATAAAAGTTAACAAGACCCGAAAAATATCAAATAGTTGGAATGTTGGCATGTGAAGAATCATAAAATAGTTGGAATTTAAAAGAAAAGTTGCGGCGTTAATTTAAAGCATATGGAAGGAGTTGAAATTATATTAAGGTTGTTGTTTTAATTTGAAGTTGCGGCGTTAATTGTTGATGCTATGGAGAAGAAAAGATTGATGAAAATAGTGGGGGTTTTCAACGTGACTTAAGTCACGCAGGGCATAATGTCTGCGTGAGTTAAGTCACACAGAGTTTAATACCTGCGTGAGTTAACTCACGCTGCATGAGATGACTCACGCATAAGCATTTTCGAAAGTTCAGTTGGGAGCGAGCAAAAATTGTTGGAGAAAGAGCAGTACTCTTTTGATTATCTTGATTTCAACTGCACCACGGACGTTCCCTACAAAAAAAACAAAAAAAAACTTGACCACGGACGTCTTACTATATAGATTCTTTAATATGCTAAAACGAATATGTTTTTTTTTAAGGACTAAGAGAATACGTTATTCCTATATTTACATAATATACTATATTATTAAAATATGAGTTTTTCTGTTAAGAAGTTTAAAATAGAAATTTTGTATTGAAACCTGTACATTTAATATTAAATATAAAACTTTTGAATAAATAATTGTTGTTTTCCAATGAGTGTCGTTTAAAGTTTTGACACGCATAATAAGAAATGAAATGAAATAATTATTAGACATAACACTTTTACTAAATTGTCATTACTTTATAAGAAAAAGACAAATTTAAAGTTGCATTGAAAATTGTGTGAGAGAAAAGTTGAAGTGTCTATTGAAGGTAAAGTTGGAAGAAAAAAATTAAAGTTGCATTGAAAATGTAAAGTGACATTCATTTTAAAATACTAGTACTAATTTTTTGACTAAAGTGACACTCATTGTGAAACGGAGGGAGGATAATGTTGTACAAAACAAATATCACATCATACTCATTGTCAAACAAATAAAATAAAATAACATCTTACTCAAAAAAGCCAAGAATGGTTTTTTTCATTTTGTTAAGCTGGCTAGTTAGGTCAATAGACCAGGTCAACTTGATCCTACTTTGCTTTAATTCAGCCGCTTCACCATCTTGCTTGATCCCACTGCTTGCTGCAAGTAGATCATCGGTTTGTTTTAATAGTGCTCCAGCTTGCTCGTTGAGAGAAGCATAACTCGTTGAATAGGTTGAGAGTGTTTCCTCCTGATTCTTGAGATTCAGTACAACTTGTTCAAGTTCCCTTTCATTGGTATCTAGCTGTTTCCTTAAAGTTGCATTCTCTGTCTCTAGCTCCTTCTTCCTACTATTTCCAGCTTTCATGGCCAAAGAAACCTTTTTTATTGTGTTTTTGAGGTCCGTTCTTTGACCCTTGCCTGCTATAGTCTTCTGCTGAATTACGGCCAGCTGCCTTTCAAAATTCTTCAGTTTGTTGACAGACTCAGCAGCAGATTGAAATTCTTGGAATGATAAAAAGACATTTTTCTTGAACTCTACAATAGCCTCCTTCACCTCTACAGTCACCTTGGGGTGGCTACTTGTACTCAGTAGATCCAACAACTGATGAAGTTCGGACAGTTTGGTAGGATCAGAAGAGACTTCGGATAAGTCATTAACTATCAACAGCTCCAAGCCATTAATAGCCTCTCTAATTGATCTCATAGATGCATCTCCAGATCTTTCCCCAGAAGATATGGTTTCCATGCCAATGTCAGACAGTTTTATATTAACCAAGTCGAAGGGATCATCTGAGTCAGAACCTTCGCTGTAGGAAGAAGACTTTTCTTCACGGGATAAGGATTCCAACTCAACGTCATCACCCTCACTGTATTGTTGAATGACTGGAGGGTCCTTCTGAATTGTAGCAACATAAACTTCATCTTCTGAAAGATTCTCTGAAATTTCTCCTCCCAAATCTGCCAAAGGCCTTTTACGAGTGGGTTGAGGGGCAAGGCCTTTTACGACTTCATCAGTTGAAGATGGAGATTGTATTGTTGCGAGTGGGGGTGACAGCACCATCGTCTGGTCTTCCTGGGGTCTCTTTGTCATAATCTTTTAAAAATAAAACAAATAAACCAAAAAACAAGACCTTGAGGGGTTAGGAAAGGAGCAAATGGGAAGTTACCATAAAAAGGAGGAAAAGGGAAGGAAAAAAAAGCAGGTAAAGGGAAAATAATCAAGTACTATAATTTTTACTCTTACTTTCTGAGGTTGTCCCATCATTGAATTTGTAGGATCCAAATTCGCATTTATCAATGTTTTCTGGGGAATGGTTAATCGGATATCTTCCAATCCACTTGTTTGGTTAAGTACATGGATCCCACTGTATTTGGCAACCACTCTTATTGGAACTTCACTGTCAGTGATATGATCCACATATGAAATCACCACATGATTCCAATCATTGTCTGAAAACAATGCATTCCCATTATCTTCAAATTTTAACAGCCGCACATCAAACAAAAGTATATGATCCGTTGCTATCCTGAAATTGTAGACTAACTGATTGACAAAGGACAGTTTATTGCCATTGACAAACACTTCAGGGCTAAACTTGACCGAGATAGGTTTCTCATCCACATGCCCAATAACAAGACACACAGATATTGCAGGGAATTTGTTGCGAAAATAGAAAGCTATTGACTCTCCCGTTCTATGGAGTGCAAACCAATCCGGTATCTTTTTTCCAGGCAAAGAAAACATCTTGTTTCCAGCTTCTACAGATTCCTGTCAGTGATAAGTTTAGAAACTGTTAAAAGTTAATCTAGGAAGTCTGAGAGATTGATAAGAATTGATACCATTTGATAGAAATTAATTTAACTGATCACAGAAGTGAAGACTTCAATCTAGAAACAGAAACGCCTATAGACTTTAGCGGTGATGATCATGCACTTTAAAGTTATGCAAGTATGTTTGCAAGTATACCTAAACACTCCATCAATAAATCAGCCTGATACTCTCTAGCATCAGCTATTTCAGAGGAAATACCATAGTAATCAGCACATTCCAAACACTAAAATGAAATTGTGAAGAATACTACTTTGCATTTTTATTAGACTAAATAAAATAAGAATCAAAAGAGGAACCTGATTCATTAACATGCTTTTACACCAGGAAGTCAATGATGTGCAGTTTTTTGCAGAGAAATGATTCAAGTTTGGAAGATCCCCTATAATCTCTCGAAGATTCACACAATCATCTAGAATAAGTTCTCTCAAAGAGTGACTTTCTGCTGCCAGGTCCAAGTATTTCAAGGATACGCATTCCTTTGCAGAAAATGTTTCTAATTTCTGTGGTATCCCAACAATTTCTCGTATAAGCCTGCAATCATCCAGATTAAGGCTCCTCAGAAAGTGACACTCTTTGAGGCATGCGTGAACAATTGTAAAATTATTCCCCGAAAGGTCCAAATCTTTCACATTGGCAAACCAAGTAAGACCTTTTGGAAAGAAGTCATCTGATATATTGCAGTATGACAGAGTAAGATGTTCTGTATTTGAAGACAAGGTCTCCGATTCTTCACCTTTGCCCGGTTTAGATAACCACAACACTTCACATCTTGAAACACTCATCAAACAAAGTTCAGGCAGCATGACAATGCTATTTGGTATCTGAACAATTCCACAGTTGTGTAGTTTTAATTTCCGAAGCCGGTTAAGGTTTATAATTGAAAATGGCAATTCTTTTATAGGACTTCCCACTATACAAAGCTCTGTTACATTTCCCATCTTTCCCAATATTTCTGGGAAACTCTCCAGAATTGAGCAGTGTGAAAGATTAAGTTGTTCAAGCGAGATTAATCTGATTGGCGGAAAAGTCTTGAGGTTATTGCAACCAGCAGCATCCAATGTCTTAAGATTTCCCAAATATCCAACTGAGTCATGAATTTGAATTAAATTCTCACAACATTTAAAAGAAAATTTTTCTAAATTTGGGAGGCCAGATACATCAGGTATATGAGTTATCGAATTACTGTGGCTGAAATCCAGAACTGTCAAATTTATGACTCCCTGCATTGAAAAAAAGAAAAAAGAACAAAAGAAAGATACCAATGAAAAATCAATAAAATTTAAACTGCATTATTAGTATACAAAGAAGCCGCACAACCGCACACATGTACGCGATACTTGCCTGAATTGGTTCACTTGTCCTTAGGTAATTTTCAGGTAACTTGAGTATGCCAAGTTTCTTTGGATGAAAATCATCTGGTAATGACGGTGAAGGATATCCCCACCATTCCAACACTCTTAAACTATTGGGAAGATGTGTGGGGCCTCTGTTAAAACGGACATTTCTAACAACAAGTGTTTTGAGGTTTCGCATCTTCTTTAAAGCATTTCCATCCCAACATACTTCTTTACCGTCATCTTTGGGGAAATCCAGAAATAAGCTTTCAATTTTACTAGACACCTTTTAAGAAAAAAAGTACAGTTTGATCACAATACAATTATAAATGCTTGGAATTCAACATGCATATTAAGACAAATTAAAATATTATAAAGCAGAAAAAAAAGAGAAAAAAACTGTTGTAAATTGGTACTGTCAACAGAAGATAAGAAACAGAGGAGATAATACAAATAAAAAATAAAATCAGCATATATGAGTTGATTGCGTACCGAATTTTCTTCTAAAACGTGAACTACATCATCGAAACGCCATAACCTACTACGTTCGCTTGGCTCATGTGGTGATTCTTGTCGGACAATTTCTTTACCCATGTCTTCAATCAGGTAATGCAATGTCACAAGACCATTGTCAATCTTTATGAGAGATTTTTCTATCAATGTGTTAATAATATCTTTCATAGATCCACCATAATGAGCCCCCAGTATGTCTTCCACGTCTTCCAGTTTACGTCCATTGAAGAAACAAGCAATATCAAGGAAAATATCCTTTTCTTCTTCGTCCAAGGAATCAAAGCTTATCTTGAGTGCTGTTAGGATATGGTTGTGTGGAATTCTTTCATACCACCAATCCAATGCACTTTCAGATTCATTTATGCTTTTGCCAAACAAGTAGCAGCCTAATACTTTCAAAGCTAATGGAAGCCCAGAGGAAAAAGCCAATTCACGTTTCAAAATGTCTGCATATCTTGGATCAACTTTGTTTGTTTTGAAAGCACTCCAACAAAGCAAATCAAGAGATTCTCCTTCACTTAATTCATGTACCTCATATATTATATTAACTGCATGCGCTTTTAACAAATGCTTGTCCCGTGTTGTAATTATGATCCTGCTTCCAGGACCAAACCAATCGGATGCTCCTGCAATAACCTGTAGGTGCATCAATTTGTCAACATCATCAAGAACCAAAAGAACCTTTTTCTTGCTGAGCCTCTGCTTAATGATTCCAATTCCCTGACTCACACATCCAAGTTTAATCTTCAATCCACATGTCTCATAAAGCATGGTCTCTTGTAGATGCATTGGGCCAGATTTATGTGAAGCCCCTCTAACATTATTGAGAAAGCACAGACCTTCAAACTGGTCACTGATTGAATCATAAACAGCTCGAGCAATTGTAGTTTTTCCTATCCCACCCATTCCACATATCCCTAATTGGACTACATCATCAGAACCAAGATCCAGAAGTGAGTTTACTTCGTGCACGCGAGACTCAATTCCAACAGCGTGATCAGCAGTATGTAAAGGAACAACATGAGTAACTTGTTTATAGACATCCTCAACAATAGTCTCAATAAATTCATGTTCGTATCCGTCCCTGCTCAATCAGAGAAGCTTGGGTGAAGTTATAATGCATGTTTTGATTTCATTTCATTCTTAAATTTAAAGGATAGGATAAAGAAGCATTTCTTTCTAGTTAAAACTGTAAAATGAAATCAATAGGAGAATGAGGAAAAAAGAAATAATAGAGAAATTAACAAATATACCCCGAGAAATGATAGCCAGAGAGGTTAGCCGCTTTGTTTAGTGAAGTCCTCCATCTTTCGAGCCTTTCCTCGCTATCCTTCATGAACCTCTCCTCATGCGTAGCGAGTGCGTCACCGTAACTTCCTGTCCCGTGTCGAATAACAGAAGGATCCACGTGATAAAACACTGGTAAAACCACACGACCGTTCTCCATATATCGGCCTAGGATTAAGGTGAGTTCATCCAAGCAAAAGCTAGAAAAGGCATAGTTCGTAGAAAATATAATTATAAAAATCCTAGACTCTTCGATTGCCTTCCAAATCGATGGAGTGACCCCAAATCCTCTTTGAAGCTCCTCATCATCAATGAAGGTACGGATCCCTCTGTCACTCAGAGCTTTGTACAGAAATCCCGTAAAACCAAATCGCGTATCTGCACCTCTGAAATTGAGGAACACATCGTAGGTGAAGGAAGCTTGAACATCCATTAGATCGATGAAGATGATATCTATGTGTGCTGGAGATGATTTCACTAATACTGCTCCAAGTCAACGTAGGAAGAAGATTGATTGAGTTCAACTCAATGCCAAGATGCCTTTGCCCAATTATCTATTTTAGGACACTATTCTTCAGCCGTTTGTTTGTCGGAGGAAGTAATTGAGGAGAGAGAGAACCGAGAAAAATGGTGGATCTAGGATAAATATACTGCTTCGGGGAGCAAGTATATTTATCTAGGATAAATACACCGCATTAGTCGTTATTAAGCATGAGACAACTATATAAAAACTCTCTACAATATGTCCTGGGTGGTCCCTCACTTGCAAAAAGAAGTAATAAATTTGTAAATTCTATGGTACATCCAATATATTTGAGTGTACCTGTACACTCACTATTTAAATTAATAGTTAAATGAGTTGTTTTTTTTTAAAAAAAAATATTATTTTTTATCATTTATAATTATAGTAACTAAATCTTATTCATCAAAAGTGTCAACGAAATAAAATTAATTTTTTTTTGAATTTTTATCACGCATGATTGAGAACATTGATTATTTTTTACTAAAAAATTACTGTGATTCTTATAAACAATGAAATGATGTTTTTTCTTATGAAATGATGTTCTATAAAATATAAATATTGACAAATAGTTATTTATTACATAAAAAATGATCGTTATTTATAAAATTAGGAAGGAAGAGTACCGGTACACCTCACTTTGTGAGTGTACCGTAGAAGTTCCCCTATTTATTTTGCAATCTGTTTAGTAAAATTAAGCAGAAAAATTAGGAGTGATTTGTTTATTTTGATTTCCATAACAATTAACATTTTGTTTAAATTAAATAGGGTTAATATAGTAAAATTAAACAAGGAAATTAGGATAAATCTAGGGCAAAATATTGGTTAGGAGTTAATTTAATTAATAAGAGATAATTTATTATGGAACTTCTACGGTACACTCAAAATAAACAAATCACTCCTAATTTTTCTGCTTAATTTTACTAAACAGATCGCAAAATAAATAGATCCTCCTATTCTTACCCATAACAAAAAAACAACAAATCGTTCCTATTATTTCCATTTATTAAAAAACAAAACAAAATTATATCCAAACTAAATATCAAAATCGTTTCCTATTTTTGTGATACGTTTTCCTCAAACCTAAACTAATTATCCTATTTTTATGAAAAACAAATCAAAATCGTTTCCAAATAAAATCGTTTCCAAACCATCATAACTTTTTTATTTGTCTTGCGATTTTTAACCTATTTCTTGACCTATGGCTGGAAGAAACATAGAAACTCTTTTGTCGTATCACTGCCTAACTAGTAAACACTAGAACACACATTGCTTTAGTATAATTATTTTTTTAATTCGTTTTACCCTAGATTTAACCTAATTTATCGCGTGACTTTACTATAGTAACCCTAGATTTAATTTATGCAAAATGACATCTCTTATTTCTAAATGTTAACCCGTGACGCAATATTAACCCTAGATTTAACCTAATTTTTCGCGTGATTTTACTATATTAACCCTAGATTTAATTTATGCAAAATGTTATCTCTAATTTTAACCTAATTTTTCCCTCCACACTTTTGCATTTAATGTTTATCTAAAGTAAAATAAAATTTTGTTCCTAATTATAAGCTGTTTTTTTTAAAGGAATAACCGTTAACCCGTCTCGCTATACTTAACTTAATCTCTTACTTATAAATGTTAACATGTCTCTCTATACTTAACTTATTATGTTACGTCACTTATAAATGTTAATCCGTCTCGCTAGACTTAACCTAATTTTAACCTAATTTTTCCCTCACACTTTTGCATTTAATGTTTATCTAAAGTAAAATAAAATTATGTTCCTAATTATATGATGTTTTTTTAAAAAGGAATAACCGCTAACCTGTCTCGCTATACTTAACCTAATCTCTTACTTATAAATGTTAATCCGTCTTGCTATACTTAACCTATTATGTTACGTTATGGTATCGAGGACGATGTCATGGAAAATTATGTTATGGTACAGTACCAACGTCAATGCTTCTTAATATTATGAAATACTATATGACAATTATGACATTTATCTAAACTATTTTGTTACCTATTACCGTCAAATATTACCTTCCACTAGAATTCTACTCGTGCTCCGCACGGGTCATTCACACGTTAAATATTAACCACAAATTAAAGATATATCATAGAAATAAAACACTTGATAAATACAAACTACATTGAATTTCAAATTAAAATTGTCTCGTGTATACACTACCACAATGATATGATGTCATACATTGGGAAATACTTCATGATATACCATATTTGAAGTCACATTAGTGTTTTTACCATCTTCATCGGTTATAATCTCTTAAAGTAACTCTTGCATGTAGAAGTTCAATTGAAGGGAGCCAATGCTAAAAGGGCATTAAATACATGTGGGCATGCTTAGAATGATACCCTGTAGCTTTCTAACCTCAACATTTGTTATTAATGTAAGACATAGTGTACATTTGAACTGCTTAATGCACTATTAGTCACAAAAATATGATGACCCTTTGAGTGTTGCTCGAAATCTTTGTTACAGTGATAACAAAAAACTTAATTATAAGCTGCATGAATGAATATATAGAAACTTGCCTACGTTCAGCCATTACAGGTTCGATGATGCGTTGAGAGAATTCTTTATAGCTGAATGTAAACTGCAAACAAAGGAGGGTGTCATTGCACATGTATATATTATATTCAAACTATCCAATCAACATCCTTTATGTGATAGAATATAATATTTTGTCATAATTGGCTATAATTAGTTTCCAGTAATTATGTTGTATAATGATTAGATAGTTGACTAAATGTTACACAATAGTTGTATATATTCTATTCGAACTACTCAATCAACATCCTTTATGTGATAGAATATAATATTTTGTCATAATTGGCTATAATTAGTTTCCTGTAATTATGTTGTATAATGATTAGATAGTTGACTAAATGTTATCAAAGGTCATGATAAATGCTTGAGGGTTTAGTGGTTAGTTGGGAGATATGACCGCATTAGATGCGGGCAAAGAAGGGAAAACTTAGAGTGTTTAGGGCTAACTGCCAGCTTGGCAAGTTTAACTTTTATAATAAAGAATATAACACACGGGTCGATGGTCTAGTTTTTGTATAATGATGTAAAGTTAGTGAGACCTATTTAAGTACTTTTTATTGGAGTCTTTATTAGTGTATTGTCATTGGAGTAATTGAGTCCTTAATAGGTATTTTCATTAAAAAATTATAAATAAGTGATGTGTACCTTTGAAATCCATTTAAAGAATCTCTATTAGCGGACTACCATTATTGGTGCTCTAAGTTTTTTTTTGGTGCTACAAACAAAAACTAAAGTCTTATTCGAAAAAAATACAAATAAAAAATGCTTCAGCATACTTACATAAATAAAGAAAAAATAAAGGAGAATGCTAATGAGTATTCTTAAGCTATTGGTTAGAGTACTAAAATAAGTATTTCTATGAACTTAATTCAGTAGGGAGTGACATTGCATAATATATAGGGTCAGGGTTCGAACCCGAGATACCTCATTTATTCATCTTATAAAAATGATTTTCTAACCACTAGGCTACATGACAAAAAAAGTACTAAAATAAGTAAATTTGTATCTAAAAATAGTGTAATTATCGCTAAGAAAAAAGTAAAGACGGGTGTTTCCTAAACAAAGTTTCAATTTATATAATCTTTAACCAATGTCATTAGGGCACTTGTTAGCAAGACCCAAAAATAAATATAAGAAAGAATTTAGTCATATTATTTAATCATTTTTCTTTTAATTTTTTTCATTCATGGGTGTGTGCCTAAACATTTTAGGCTTATTTGATCCATTGATCCCCTAAATAATTTTCATTTTGGTCCTACAATTAATAAAACTCACATTTTAATCCCTCACTTTTTTCTCCGTTTGCCAATAAATCCTGAAGGTTAAGTTTAACCACAAATGTCTATGGTGGACCAACTAAGAGTGGTCCAACATAGACCTTATTAAATTTTTTAATTTAAACTGTTTGTTCTTTTTAAAGAAAATACTACCATTGAATTATACAAGTCTATTTTATCTTACAATAAACCAACAACACCTAATTTAATTTCCTTTTCTTCATCTTCTTCCTCCCTTTTCTTCATAATTCAACATCAACTTCATCATCACACTCATGAACAAATGAACAGCCCCAGAAAAAATTTGCAGAAACAAAAAACAAAACAAACATCACATAATTAACCTCTTTCTTTCAAATTTCAATTTCTTATTCTTTCATTCATTCATCAAATAAAAGAAAGAATAACAAAACATCCAATTTCTCGTTCTTTCATTCCAACTTCTTTCTTTAACTTGAAACAATAATAAACCATGTCTATTTTGTTGCATTAGATGGGATTTTCTAATTAATCCACGTATCATTTTTTTTTTTTTTATTATTTTTCAAATTAAATGGGCTTTTCTATTTTGTTGCGGAAACCAATTCCACCGTCTTCAGGAAGTGATTATCATCAACACCGTCTCCAGATTCAACTCAATGTGAAGTTGAACCACTGCGTCCAGCCAAAAGGAAACCAGATCACCACTATGAACCTGAACGTGATGACAAAAATATTGAGTATGACCACCACAACCGTCACCAGGATCGTGACTACGAGCACGACCACCACCAACACCGCTGTCATCACCACCGAACAGAATCTTCATCGAAGAAATCAACAGATCTAGTCACAAAATCACATCTAGAAAATCATCAGAACCAGAGATCAAATCCAAATCCAGAAAACCATCATAACTAGTGACAAAATCCTTGTCTAAGGCAGCACAAGCTACAACGGCGGAAGTAGCGGCCGCCGCAGCTGCATATCGGAAACAGAAGGCGAGTGTCTTCTCACGGATAATCTTATTCATGTCACGTGTTCCTTGCATGACCTTGATCAATTTTCTTGAGATTCTGGGCTTGTATAAGAACAACCTTCTGATCTCTGCTTGAACATTCTGATCTCTGAACAACATTCTGATCTAACTTTCTGACCTTAGTGTTAGTGTTAGATCATGAATTCAAATCTCCTTTGATTTCATGAATCTTGGTATGATTTAAACCTTGTACCTGTCTTAGTAAAACACTCAAGAGCACAAGTTAAATACCAAGGAATAAATCAAAGTCCATTAATTCTTTAATCATAATGGTTTATCATCTTTAAAATTAATTAGGGATTTTGCCTCAACATGTTTAGATCCTTAGCTTCCTTAATAGCAGTCACTTTAGGTCTCCATCTAGCAGGTAAGTTCCTTAGAATCTTGTTCACATGATCAGAAGCTACATAACTTTTCTTCAGAATTTGAAGTCTAGAGACTAGAGTCTAAAACCTTGAGTACATATACTCAATGTCTTCATCTTCTTTCATTTTGAACAGCTCATATTGATGAACAAGAATACACTAGTGCAGAAAACACTTTTTAAATGGGGTGAATTTGACTTTTTAAATCGGGTTATGATCCGATTTATAGGTGGCCGATTTAAAAAGTTGTCTTTGATTTTAAGTCTGTCCCCTTTACCCGATTTAAAATCTTTTAATTTAAATCGGTTGAACCCATGTAAAAGCTTTTAATTTAAATCGGGTAAAACCACTTAAAAAAGGGTGAACAAGGGCATAAAAAATTCTAGATTTTAA